>Ga0325404_1004481_pt1 | contig 14846 bp, 8 predicted proteins | sample PopdelMetagenome_18_FD_205664 | JGI IMG/M metagenome (GOLD analysis project Ga0325404, IMG submission 205664) | Populus deltoides microbial communities from Bellville, Georgia, United States - Xylem-Control-R1 | ecosystem: Host-associated > Plants > Phyllosphere > Stem > Wood/Secondary xylem... | reverse complement strand
CTTCTCCATGACCACAGCGGCTGCTCTAATTTCTGCAGGGACTTTCCTTTTGTTACTTGGCGGCTAGTCATTTGGACCTATTTTTGGTGAGTTTGGATCACTTTTGAGTTGTAGTAGTAGGCGGGCTTGGACTTGATTTATTCTTGCCAATCAATGTCCAAGCCTCCGCTTGAAGCTAAAAACTGTTTTGACTTTTTACATGAAAGAATATTTTTTTAATTTTTTATATATATATAAATTTGATAGGTTAATGTTAAAAAATTAAAAAAATATATTTTTTAAAGTGGGTGTGAAACTGTTTTGTTAAAGCGTATTAAATTAATATTTTTTTTATGGATTTGATTTGTTGATATTAAAAATAAAATTTTTTTAAAAAGTTATTTTAATATATTTAAAAAAAAACTATTTTGAAAAAAACCATATGAGCATGCAAACATGGATGATTGGATTAAGAAAGGATGATTTTATAAAATCAACTTAGTTGAATCATCTGATAATAACAAGTTGACGTATAGAATCTTAACCTGACTTCATTTTTGGTGTGAAAAACAGCAAGCAAGCAAGCAACTACTGATGAATATTATAATAGAAAAGAAAATAAAAAAAATATAAAATCGGCAATAGGTAATGAATATTATAAAGAAAAGAAACTAAAAAGAATAGTAATCCAGTAATGTAGCAAAAAAATCCTAACTTCTAAGAAGCATTAATAATTGTTTTTAATACCACCTTTCCACTGCAATTTGCTCGAAACGCTCCTCTCCACTCCGATCTTAACTATGAGCTGCTGCGAACAACAACAATTTTACACGTATCTAGTTTCTTCCTAGAGAGGAAAGTACAACTACGCGCACACACACTGCTCTTTCATTTAACCACAAGGCGCTTCTTCTCATGCAAGATTTATTGTTCATTCCTTGTGAGTAACATAAACAAGAGGGCCTTACTATTCTATTAACGAAAAAGCGAGGGAGGTCACCCACAGCATGAGTTTGAGGCAACGATCACAACTCTTGACAAGGTTTGCCGAACGATTGATCAGAGTAAAATAAACTCAATCCAAGAGATGGGCATCGTTTTAAAAATGCCCCTTTCAAATTACATGTTACACGATATAACACAGATAAAGGTAATTAAAGACTCAGTTTAGAGAACTCCATGACTCAAAGAAGAAAAGATACCCACAAAAGAAAATCATCCAAAAATAGCCCTACAATTAACGGTAATACATGAGCTGCTGAGCTGCTGCCAAACTGTTAGGATATCCATCATACAGAGCTTGGGACCCACTGGAGCTCAAGCCCATTGAAGCTGCAGATAGGCCATGCTGTCCGGTCAGCTGTACAAGAGCTTGGCCTGAAAGGCCAGATGCAGCTGCCTGGCTTAAGGCAAGTTGGCGCTGATAGGCCAACAAATCAGCTGCAGAGTAGCCTTGGTTTATACCAGTTGATGGAGCGATCTGATATGGTTGAGCTGGAGGTGGCAATGGATTTGAAGTTGTTCCAGGAGGGGTTGGCTTGCTACCCCATGAGCACTGCACAATACAGCACCAATGTTGACATGATAGGAACTAATAGGCAAAAGAAAAAGAAAACCCGTCAAGTAATATCATGTCTGACCTTCATGGGCTTTCCACAAACTATCTTTCCATTGCCCATTTGAATGGCGAAGGCTGCTTCTTCATGAGTGTTGTATCTAACAAATCCAAAACCTTTATCTCTCTGGACACGCACCTCCTCAATTACTCCAGCCCCAAGGGCATGAAAATTACCATGCAGCTCAGCTTGAGTAACCTGATCGAACAGACCAAATTGTCAACCAGAAAGTACAGAGCCGAGGAGCCAACATCTAACTCACTTCCATTCAGGACTTAAACGAAAAGGAATGAGAGAGAGAGAGAGAGAGAGAGAGAGACCAAAAGAAGTTAAAGAAAATTCCACAGGAAACCAATAATTCTCAAAACCAGAACTTCCTAAAACACTTTTTATAATTTGAGAATGTCTTGACAATGATATAATAGTCCCTATAGCACCATAAAAAGTTTCTGTTAGCTTAAGAAATGTGATATTGGAAATCAAAGTTTCCTCTTCCAAGATAACAAAAAAGGGTTCAGCCTAAACATGTAGAAAGCAGTACAATAAATATATTCCTTTATTCATCCTCCAGTTACCACATGAGAAAGATTGCCGACATAGACAGTGGTATATGCAGGGTTGTTTTCAGGAGCCTCCTCATTAGTGTTTTCCTGACTTCCTGCTTACCGAGAAACAAAAGCAAAACTCTGTCAGCATTCAACTCTCCAAGCACACATTTACAAAAGATATCTATTTTAATAACTCAATACTAAGGAAATAGCTCAACTCAAATTCAGAACTCTTGAGTGGAAAAATTGAATTCAATACTGATTGTAGCTGAAGAAAATTATGCCAAAAAGAAGATCAAAGAGAACTTATGATAAGCCAAACTGAATGCAATAATGAAAAAAAAAAAACAGAAAAAACACTTCAGTCTACTTCATGAAAGCAGGGACTGGCAAAACACTTTAGGAACTTGAAATGAGCTAGTCACCTATCTATGCATGCTTGTTCAGTAGCAAATAGCTATGAACCATGGGTGCTGATATGAAATACAGAAATAATACAGTTCTTAATTATTAAAGTCATTTGCCATTATCTCAAGTGGCACCAGATTGAATCCCTTTCATACTTGATACAGAAAGGACCGAAGGAGAGAGAGAACTAACCCCATCTAGGAACTACCTAAGGCTCAAAGAACTTCTAGATCAAGCAAAGAAATGTTATTTTACATAATCCGGGCTGAATTACAAGAAAATGGTACCTGAAGATCCATTAGTAAGAACAACTGCATTTTGATTATCACTGTTTTGCTTATCTTCATTGGAACCAACACCTTTAGTTGCCCAATTGCATCTTATCTGCCTGTTTCCAAGCCATTTACCTATAGTTCAGAATGAGACTCGTCAAAATTCTGCACTAATTGTTCCCAGATGACTCAGAATAGCAAAACCAAGCAACCAAGGATGAGAGTTATATGCCTGACCAGTTAAGTCATTAATAGCACTTTGTGCTTCCTGCAGATCAGAATTACAGTAAATTAGTTTATGGCTGAAGCAAATTCTTAAGAAATTTCAGTTAACATCCAAATGGCAAAATCACAACATAAGAGTATCCATGCCACGGGATGTCTAAGCCATTCTTCAATTTGTTCTTGGAAAACCAATCACTATTTAATAAGAAAAACATTGCAAATGGATTTATCAAAAAATAAAAAGAAAAATAAAAACAAAGAATTTCACTATGGATCTTTATATCTCCAAATAAACTAGAAAAGTACAAACATTCTAGAAGAGGTCCTCAATATCACAATGTCCAAGCAAAACATTGTTAACCATAAAATCTTCAATTCCTAAACAAGTTAATACATTGTGTAACAAGTTCATAAAGTATAAATTGAATTAAGCAATAAATCCACAACCCTGAAACCTCATTTTGGAATCACATCAGAAATAGATGGCAATAAAGCGATAACTGCAAAACTAGTTCATTTCAGTTCACTTTCTTGGGCTTTTGTTGAATTGAATAACAAGTTTGATTCAGCAGCTACTGATAACTGGAAAACAGTACCTGCTGATTACGGAATGAAACAAAGCCATATCCTTTTGAGCGTCCAGTTTTGTGATCCCACATGACCCTTGCATCACTGCAAATGACACACGTTATGAAAACAAATGTAAGGTTTTTGGAACAAAAACAACAGCCTGGTGTTTTTACACAGCCAAAGAGGATCGTAAGACATGAGTAACATAAGAGAGATGGTAGCAGTCTGCTTTAACATGCCAACCAAGATTGTGAACATCAATCAAAGAGAACCATTTGTTGTTACAAATAGTTTTGGAGTTTTAGACAAAATCACAAGCGCACAGTGTGATTTAGCCATTCACATTTCAATGACAGCTTCCTTTCCCACATGAGTGATTCGTGTTTTGTTTCTCAACAGTGTCCTTAAGTGTTTTAGGATCATGAAACATGTACCCGGCACTGCATTTAACAACTTTTTAAATGGACAGGCATAATCGGGTATGCATAAAAGCGTCACAAATAGCAAAAGAGCATCATTAGCTTCGCCTAATTGTTTTATAGTATTAACACATTTGAAGGTATTGCTTAAAGAACAATACACAAAAAAGTGCAAAATGCCAAATTACAAAATACTTTGTTTGCACTTGACCCAACCCATTACAAATACAGGATAACAAGAAACAGAAAGCAAGGAACTTACGAGCAACTAGGAAAGACCGAGAAGCACGCATATAAAGTTGCATCAGTAACCTCTGGACTCAAATCACCAACAAATATGTGGAAATGCCCTGACAAGATGAAAGGATAACCCATCAAAAACCATGAACAAGCAAGGGGCATTGAAAAACAGCTGAAAAAATGAAACTGAAAGTAACCTGATGTGTCCTCTCTTTGGCCGCTGGCATATGCCCAATTCACTTTAAGCGCCTCACCGTAACTGGAAAGTATATTAATAAAGTATAAAAACATAAAATCAATGACATTCAAAAATGAAAAATGAGTTTACACAGAAAACAAGGTAGCACTTACAACCAAGTAAAAATTAAATAGAGTTGTATAGCCTATTTGCAAACCTCAATTACTCAATTACTCAATACAAGACATGCAATCAAATTACTAATTCTACCAATTCTGAAGTGAGGGCTTAGTCCAGAAGAGAATGCTTGAAATTAGTAGGATCAGTGGCACAAAGTATACTATTTACAAAGATTTTCTCACATTTGTTTTAGATTGTCAAGTGAATGAATCAATTAGGCTACAGGTACAAAAACGACCAAGTATAATTACGGAGATATGAAAACTTACAGTTGGCGTCCATGCAATGTCATTATTGCAAGTGCTGCAGATGATCGGTCATGGTAGTCCACAAAACCGTATGATGACTGCAATTAGCGCAAACCATCAAACATGTGCAGGTAGCATTATGGAAAAGAATATAAGACAAAGAAAACAGATAAGACCAGCACAAAATCATCCTAAAGAAATACCACATATAGAAATACAAGTGAATAGTCATCCTCAGACTTTCATGATAAAGTTTCGTTTTTCCGAGCTCAAATACTATTAGGCAATGCAGAACACTAAAATCATCCTAAAGTTGAGAACTTGAAGAAAAATGTCTGAGAATCAATGGTTAAAAAGCAAAGGGGAGTTGAGTTGAGCATAGCAGTAATGAAAGAAAGAAAGAAAGAAAGGGACCTTATCCTTCCTGATGAGTTTGCATCCAGCAAGAGGGCCGGCAGTGGCGAAAACTTCAGCAAGAAGTTTGTCAGTGACGTTGACATGAATATTTCCAACATAACTATAGGAAGGAAAGACACAGAATTAGTACTAGAAATTGCAAAGGTAAAATAAGAGCATGCAAATATCTTTGTATGATTTTCACCATAAATAAATAAAAAGATAAAAGCTTTAGCTTTAGGAAGGGAAGGGAGATTAGGTTAAAAAGAAAATACGAGAAAAGGAAGGGGCTTTACACGCTGCGACAAGAAGAAGAATCAAAACCAGGAGGCAGATTCCCACCAGGGATGGGCTCCATCTGCAATACAATACAATACAATATAATTATTATATGGGAAAATGGGAATCCAAATCAATAAAATTTTATTTCAATCGTATAATTAATGAATGGATTAAAAAAAAGGTGATTGAAGCGGAAAAGAAGCCTCAAAACAAATAAAGATTGAAAATTTAAGAAAAAGAGATGGAGGGAGGGAGAGACCTGAGACATGGCAGCGGCGACGAGGGCGGGATGGTGATGCTGATGATACATGTGATGATGTTGCTGTTATTTTGTTGAAGCAATGCTTGTTGATGCTCTCTCACCACCACCACGATGACGATTGATCGCCAACAACTCTCTCTCTCTAACCTTTCTTTGTTGTTTGGGTCTTGGTTACTCGGGTTATGTCCCTGAACGCTTTCAGCTTCAGCTACGATAAAATAACAACCGGTAATAATTTGTTTATTTATTTATTAATTAATCTCACTACTACATACTTATTGCTACTATAAGTTTTTTTTTGCTAATTTAATTAATTTTTAAATGATATTATTTATGTAATAAGATCAAATTTCGGAGATTATCAATATTGTATTTGCATGCAACATTCCTTCTAGTCTACAAATCTATCCTCAACACATCATCATGCCATGGCATACCAAATATTGTTTGCTTTCCTTTCAAGTAAATTTTTTTTTTTGTTTTCCTTTTACTTTCATTTAATAATCTGCTCAGGCTGAACTCGTTAAAACAAAAATAATTTTCATTGTTAAGATCAAGAATTATTTGTTGCATTTTTTAAAAAATTTTAGTTTTAAATTATTTTTTTATATTTCGTTTTAATATGATATATCAAAAAATAAATTTTAAAAAATAAAAAACTAATAATTTTAATATATTTCTAAACAAAAAATATTTTAAAAAAACAACTATTATTAAAATATAAAAAAATAAAAGAGCCCTTTCAGCAATGCAATGCAAATCATTCCCAATCTAAATACATAATTTTTTAGAAACACATATTAATGTTTTTATTTTTATTAAAGAATATGATAACAATTATTTTTTAAAATATTTTTTTATTTAAAAATATATTTAAATAATATTTTTTATTTTTTTAAAAATATTTTTTACATTAATATATCATAACCATTTAAAAATATAATTTTTTTTAACAAAAAAAAAAAAATTCAAAATTTATCTTACCCTCGTTTGGAAGGCAATGCCAAACGGGGATAGAGCTTTTTATAGCGTTTGTTATGCTCATCTCGACAAGGCAAAAGGAGGGTAATGGCCAGTCTCTGTGAAATGGGCAACCTTACCAGACTGTCTTTAAAAAAACCTTAAAAGAAATTCAATTGTTACCTTACAACAAAATTGTTTATTCTTGCACTATTATACAATTTTTTTTTAAAAAAAATAAAAGTCTCTCCATGCTCGTACAGGAGCTAAAACCCTTCTCAGTAGACCAATTCTTTCTTCTGCTGTAACTCTTTTAAGTTAGTGTTCTTCAACAGATTGATTGATTATGTCAATGTATGAACCAAAAATGATTCAATGTATTTTTACTATTTACCCTCCACTCTACATGGCCTCAACAGCTTCTTCTACTTTCGGCTTGCTCTTCGGCCGGCCAGAATGACTTACATTTTTACCTGATAAAAGCTCCAAAGCTTTCTCCATTGTAATCTTCTCCGGCTTCAAGTTCTGCGTATGTTTCAAATCACACCCCAAACATGATTAGTTATATGAAGATACTAGAACTATTAGTTGCTTCACAGATTCATCAAGGGGAGATTTGTAAAGATATACTATGTAGTGCGATAACAGAAAAGGTCTTGGGTTAACAATCGATTGTGTTTGATGTTCATCATTCACTTCATGCATAAAACTACTGTTTTATAGCCTCCTTTCCAAATAACACCAACAATCCCCCTCTTCACTGTGATCATAAGCAGTGAAGTAACATGAAACTATAACGACTCACAAAAATGATAAGTTGCATCTAATAAATAATGAACTAGTAATAATGTTAGACAACATTGATGAGGAAAGATTCTCAAAAAAAAATAAAAATAGTTGTGTAATGAGGCTAGATTGTAGAAACATCTCAGCATCACTGCTGAATTCAACACAAAGAAATGCTAAACAAGACATACCTTGGGAACAGAAGCCATTGTACGACGATGTTTAACTGTGTATCCCCCCTTTCCGAGCTTTATCATCACAGGATACCCATCCTTTGGATGGTCACCCTAGCAAAAAGGAAACATAATTGAGTGAAACAATAGCTAGAGGCAAAGGAAAGATAAATTTGTAGAGAGATTTATGAGCATACCAATGTCAGAGGGTAGCGTAACAAGTTGAGAGCAACTTCATGAGTAATAGCACCCACATCCTTTATCTAAGAAGAAAAAAATTTGGTCCATTTAATAATTGTTTGCAAATTGCAATTGACAGCATGGCACCAAGTGCATTTCCAAGAACACATTGTATCCATCCAAAGAGAAACTAGCAGGACAAAAAAAAAGGCGGGAGTACAAAATCTCAAAGAATAAAACATGCCAATAATGACTAAAATGTGCTGGTGGGCAGAGGAGCATGGCAGCTGACACCTCTAGATTTGCCACAAGGAAAACGAGCCAAGAAATGGACAATGTATACATAACATTGCATCATCATAAATGGAATCAGAAAGCAAAATGAGGTTCTAAAACAATTGCATGTATCATGCAAGTAAATCTATACATACATGAGAAACAGAAGATCTTTTAGGAGCGTAACCCTTCCTGTCTTCTCCAAGCTGTACATAGTATCCATAAGGACCATTCTTCAAAAGAACCTACAAAAAAATATAAGGGGACACATTTCTTGTCAACTTAAATGAAATAACAAACAAAATCAAGGCATACCAATTACACTGGTTAGTGGAAGCAGTACTCTGATGCAAAGAGCTAGTTTTTTAAGGAAAACCTTTTCATTGGAAGTCGGATGAACACCAAGCAGTTTTGGTTCATCAACACTAGAACTTTGAGGAGTTTCTTCTTTCTCATCATCACCATATAACGTCTTTGCAATGTACCTATCACATTGATCAGCAAAACTCAACTATTTGCGACCAAAAAAAGGAAAGAGGGGCTGTTCTCAGAAATGTAAATCTACTGTCATAATTAAGAGAACCTTTTAACAAACCGAAAGAACAAAAAGAAATACTAGGTTATCATCAAGTATTTAAATATCAGAAATTAGTGACCAGAAAAAAAACTAGACAGATATGCCTTGGAGCGAGCTTCTATATCTTTTGCCACTTATTTACTTCAGCATATAACAGAAAAAGAAAATTCAATTAATAAATTAAACTGAAGAACTCATTCTAGAAATATGTGAATGTGAGGGTACGCAAAAGGCAGACTATACTCACTTGCAGTTTGGGTGTTGATCGCATCCAATAAAATAGCCTGCACCAAACCTACTTACTTTGAATATCAAAGTGCCCTCCAGACAGCTGAAACAAATCCAAAGAAAGATTGGAGTCAGATCACTTGTCAGAATGATGATTATCAAAATGAGACATGTCACAGAATACAAAGTTAGGATTAATTAAAACCCATTTCATCACCCATTAACAAATGAAATAGCAGCATATGCTACCTTGGGCATGTTCTGCTTTTATCAGGGAGTGAACCGAACAAAAAGCGGTCATATGTTCTCTCCAACATCTTCTCCACCTGGAAACAAATTAAAAAAGTGAGAATAATTATTGAAATTCACACTAGTAATATGAAGAAAAAAAAATTAAAGTCTCAGGGGCAATGTATTTGGAACCTTCAACAAAGACATGACTGTACCTGGTGAATATGGACACTTTCAGTACGGCTACAATACAACTGAAATCGTGTCCAGTAATCTTTTAGAAGGCCTTTCCAATCAGTTAAGCCAGCAGAAACATTGTCAAGCTGCAGGTAAGATGGACAAAAAAGAAATTAATAACCGCCATACAGATTGAAATAAGCAAGAAATGGAGTGCTACCATTGAAATTGGTGAAAACAGAATAAAAAGAGAGAAAACTAATAAATCATGATTACAAATAGTAGAAGCAAATGGATTATACTTTTGAAGAAAAATGTATAATATCATTTTTAAACAGGACTAGCATCTGAAAAAGTATAGAGATTTGAATGCAAATTAATTAAATTACCTCAGTCTCCATATCAGCAGTAAAGCTGTAGTCCGTGACCTCAGTAAAATGGTGAGAGAGAAATGCTGACACCTGAAAAGCCCAAAACAAATGGATACTAAGAGAAACTTTCTTAAATACCAGCTTATCTCATAGCACAGTACACAGTGCGAGCATAGATTTCAAGCAGGACAAGAACGGAACCTCAATGAACAATCATAAATAGGTGATACACTTGTATTATTTTTTATGAATAGTGGAAACTATAACTTTTGCTACTTGCACCACATTTTATTTATTTATTTATTAGGAGGGTTGCTTAAAATGTAGGGGTTCATGTCTCTGTGATTGTTTGAGCTGCAAATTTTTTATAGCTGAGCGGTAATTACTGAGGTGCGTGAATTGAAATCCAAATCAATCTTAGCAAGACACTCTTTGACAAAAGAATAAGGAAAATAAGCTAAAAAAGTTAATCCACCTATTTGCCATCTTTTGTAGCTTAATTCATCGTTTTGGATCCATTGTAGATTCCTTCTTTCAAAATATATAAATTAACATAACAAAAACATTATCAGACAATAAGGTAATTGAAAGAATGCTAAATGCAAGGTAATTCAGAAAGAGGTTGGAGCGTACCATGCGACCACGAAATTCTGGATGCAGTACACGGTTTTTTACAGTCACATAGTTCCTATCCTGGCATCATGTATAAATCAGATGTTAATAGACGACTGCATAAAACAGAATACTAAACAACAGAGCAGAACAAGATTTTGTGACATATGCAATGCCCAAAGATATCAGCATTGCAAGTTTACTGTATTTTTACCTCATGCAAAACCAACTGAATGATAGATATGCAGCACAAAGTAGGATTATACTTTCCTTATGTTCCTTGATTTAAATTTTTAAGCCAACTCGAAGATTGTTGGTTCATGTGGCTCAAAATGAGTCCTTGTTTAGCCATTATTAACAAATAACAAACCTACTTTGAAAATCCTTACCCTTTCCCATTAAAAATAAGCCTTATCTACCACAAAAATGCCTCAATCTCAGACATTAGCCCTCTGGTTTCATGTTTTTTTGAGATCCTAAATCTGCCTTCTCTTAAAGGGAAAAAATAAAACCTAAATATCCTTCACAATCTGCTGCCCGTAATAAAACCTAAATATCCTTCACATTCGCCCTCCATTCAGTTTGATTATGGAAGAAAAGCTTTTTGTGAGCAATTACACTAGATCATTACTTATTACTACAGCCATCATCATATTTGGACATTCCTTATTACAACAGAAAATGAAGAGGCGAAAAATCCTAAACAAATCAATTACCTTTAAGACTTTCAGTGTGCTTGCATATGTTGAAGGTCTTCCAATGCCAAGTTCCTCGAGCTTCTTAACCTTTTAGAAGAAGGAAAAAATAAGGATAAGAAAAGTTTTTAAGAGTTGGAAAACCTTGTGAGAAATTAAATGGGCCCTCCTCCCAGTGCATGCAGATAGATACATGCAGTGGAAAAAAGATCATATTGTATCATTTACACTATTCATCTTATCTAAAAATTAGTATACAGAAAGCACTACAAACTCCCCTTTACCATATACCTTGGCTTTACCTCATAACAACACAATTCTGCTTCTCTGTGTTAAGATATGCATATTTCTCTAAAGAAAACTATGACATGATTTGCCAAGTAAGTGCCATGGTAACATTCTTATGGAAGCATGCACTTGATCAGATACATCATTCCTAGCTTCTCTCCATGCTGCTTTAATTAGATAACACCAATGACATTTAGAAATGCTGTATAAATTTTATTAGAGAGGCACAGTGAGTTTACAGAGATGGAGGAAGGGAATTCCTCAAAAGCAGAAAGAGATCTGATAAAAACAACTAAGAGCAAAACTTGTCTATTACATTTAGGAATAGCACAGATTTCAAACACTTGTCCATGGAAAAAATGAATTTAACTTGGAAAAGCAGGCTTCTTGAACTGGATCACATAGTACTCTGTCCCTCTTCTAGGGAGAGGTCATGAGTTTGAGCAGCAAGAAAGCAGAGTTAAGGGGAACCAAATGCCTGAAGAAATTTGTCTAATAATGCATTTAGTATAATTAGAAATGTACCAGTGATCCCTCAGAGTAGCGTGGTGGAGGCTCAGTAAAGTGCTGTTTCATATCTGCTTCACCAAGATACAATGAATCTCCTGTCTACAAACATTTCAGTTAGAGAAAGCACACTCCACAGACCAACTAGATAGATGCTATTAAGTGATTGTTTACAAAATTTTGGGAACATGATAGAAATAGGCATGATGATGGAGTGTTACTTTTCCATTTCAAAGAATCTGGGAAATATTCATATCATGACAAGAATTGTCATATCAGGGAAATATTGGTCAAGAGCTAAGATTCAAAGTTCGATATCTATTTTCTTGAATGCAAGTAATAAATAGCCTACATGACAACCACTACCTTAAGCGAATCAAGAATTTCAAAAGCCTCTTGACGATTGAGTGCATCACTTTCCTTATATCTTACAGCTCCAGCCTCAACATCCTAGAACACACATAATCATGCAACGAGTTGTCAGATCAAACCAATTCCCATTATAATCACATGCCATTCAACATTAAGGGAGAAAAACAATGGACATTATAAGTGGAACAGTTTTATACCCCATAAACTGCCTGATATCCAGGAAACTCAACTCTTGAGCATGAAGATCTAAAAACAATGGACTTTCCAGCATTCCCAATGTCAACTTGCACCTAGTTAGATTGAAGAAGTGTCAAGTGGAGACAATTAATGTCAGTTGTATAGTGGACAAACAAGGTAATCTATCATAACAAGTTACGTGCTCACCTGCTCAATAGTAACAGGTTCCATCTGGCATGCAACTGTCCGAGACCAGATTAGTGTGTATAGCTTCAAGGAATCTTCATCAAGTACTCCAACAAGCATTGCTAGATGTCAACAAGAAATATTCTAAAGATTATTTAGCTGTATGAAAAGATTGGAGAAAAGGGGCATATTTACATCACAAATTCAAAAAAAATCATGAATACATCATGCAGATTGAAAAGTTTTTGATTTACATGGTAAAAGATGAATATTGGTGGGTCTGATTGCTTCATGGGCCTCTTGAGCATTCTTCACCTTCCTAAAATACTTGCGTGGACCCTTCGATGCGAAATCTTGCCCGTATCTTTTTTTTTTTGCGCGCGCAACAAAAAAGATGACAGCATTAGAAGTTGCATTCAAGAAAACATGGAACCGATGCAAATCAATGATAGATCAATGAAAAAGAGAAAAGCACAAAATCTAGATGATTTTTCTCAAATGGAGTGTACGGAATAAAGATTTAGATGCACCAAAGCCACTAATAAAGATTTGCAAGCAAGAGAAGCACCTAATTTACCACCCCCTCCAACCTCCTCAGTCTGGCCATGCAAGAAAAGCTAACAACAATGGCAAGAGAAATAATCTAAAATTTGGAAAACCAAGAAACTACATGAAAGAGCCCCTCTAGTGGAAAGTAAAAAAGATCAATAGATGTTATGACTCTTCCTTAAGAAACCATATTGTGCTTCGAGCTCAGAAAGCTTTGCTCCATCCGACACTATTCTATTCCTATCTTCCCAAATACAAAGAGCATTGATATATGTCATCTTTCTTCTTACATTCTTACAAAGGACATCTAAAACTAGCACATGCCTTGATTGCCAAGAGAGAAGTGAAATATGGATCTTAGCACCCAGGATTTAAAAATTACCAAATGATGAAGACCAGTTCAAACCTTTCACAAAGTTTCAGTAACATCTAAGTTGGGGCAATCAAAAGATAATAAGCTGAGCTAAAGCAACTTGCAAGTAATATAGCAATAAAAGATGTTTTATCCTTGAAAAATGAAGATTCTACAGTGAGCGATGTCACGAAGAGGAAAGGAGGAATATGAGACAAACATACAAGGCATCCCTAATATTAAAAATCCAATAAATGCAGTGAAGAAATCCCATACAAGTCACCTTTCAATGATCAAGGAACGTATGTTTCCAACAGCTTCATCCGAAATCTAGGAAGGGGAAAAAAGCAATTTAGCAAAAGGAAAGACTAAATGCAACAGAAACATTAAACATGGAGCCATGACCCAGACACCATCAGTTACTTGCAGAACACAAGACAAACATCAACTGATTGGGCATTCCAGGGAATAAAAAAGCAGCGAAATTGATACTCACATGCAGTCCATCTGTCCTGAGGTAAGTTATCAACCCAGTTGCCTTCCCATCTGATAACTGAACCCCTTCATAAAGCTTCTGTGCGACCTGCATTTTGATGCATTATTTACAATGTCAAAACAAAAGATGAAATTGAACTAAACAAGGAAAAAATTATGAGGTAAGCTTGAAGCTCACTGTAAGGTCAAGCTAGTGGACAAATAAGAAACAACACATAATGATGAAAATGTGAAGACAGTTTAGTCTTGTCTTTAAGTTATGCTATTGGTATCTTCTAGCCAAAGACAAGAAATAATTAATGTATAAGTGGTTTCCTGTTTTTTCATTCATAATCCATGTGGCATGGAGGCTCAATAACCATGCCCATTTCCATACAGCAAAGCTTTACCACAGAGTGCCAACAAGACAGACTCACATCATGGATAAAATTGTCAGCCATGTGGGTGCCACATGGATTTTGCAATACATGGCCATAGAAATGATGTAGCAATCATTTTTCCAATTAGAAAGGTGCACCAATCAGTTTTTCTGATGTAGTATAATATATGCCCAACAGCACCCATTCAGTTATTGATATAAGATACACACACTTGCATACATTATATTTGCAGACAGATGACAGAATAACCAAAATCCATTAAGCCAAGACGGCATGCTTGCGAAAGGAACTCAAAATCACTAAATCATCTGAGATAAAGTAATCCGATAGAGTTTTCACTTTCACTATTTTAAGAGTTCTGCAGAGCTTTTGCACTCCATAACAAAGTATTATATGTGGTGATATCAGGCATGAGGTGCTATAATGGGAATAAATTAAAAAAAAAAAAAAA
>Ga0325404_1004475_pt1 | contig 14857 bp, 11 predicted proteins | sample PopdelMetagenome_18_FD_205664 | JGI IMG/M metagenome (GOLD analysis project Ga0325404, IMG submission 205664) | Populus deltoides microbial communities from Bellville, Georgia, United States - Xylem-Control-R1 | ecosystem: Host-associated > Plants > Phyllosphere > Stem > Wood/Secondary xylem... | reverse complement strand
AGACATGATTTTTAATATTTTTCTTATTAAAACTTACTTTTTGAAAAGATAATAACTTTTTTTTATTTTAATCAAAATATTTTTTTATTTAAAAAGATATTTTCATTAAAACAAAACAAAAATACATTAATAAGAAAATATAATTTAGATAGAAGTGATACACATTTTCCTACTTATTTTAAGTTATTTAAATTGTTAAAAACATTGATTTTAATTGTCTTTACTTTAAAATTTAAAAAGCTATTAATACAAAAAAATTACATAAATAAAAAAATGAATAATTCATCTAATAAAACAAATAAACCAAAACCTTTATAAAAACAAACAGCTCATTTGATCAGTTAAACTTTTTACAATTAATTAGTTAATTGACAGTGATTTAAGCTGTTTTACGCTTTGACGAAATGCCCCCTGTGAAACAAAAAGGAAACTCCCACCAAGATCAAATATTTTTAATCGGCTTGTCTGTCTTCGGTGCCATCAATTCAGAGCAAGCTCTCTGTTGTTTTTGGGACACAGCACAACTCAAGAGAAGACCAAAGCCTGATTCACCAGTTTTCTCGGGAAAACACAAATTTTGTTTGGTCTTTTGAGTTGTGAAAAGAAAAATCGGACGACCCTCCTGATTGATTGGGAGCTGGAGTGAATCCCAACCAGCCCATCAAAAAAGAAAAGGCAAGGGCTGGATTGTGTTCAAGAATTTATGAGCACGAGATTCCTCAACTCGATACAGGTGAATTTCTGTATCTTGTTTGATAGTTTTCTCCATTCTGCTATTCTTTCTAAACCCTAGTCTGTTTTGGCAGTAGGTGGAGGAGTAGAGGGATTTTTTTTCTTTAACCGGATGGATCCTACTCTGAAGCTGCTTGCCTTTCTGATTCTTGTTTTGGGTATGTTTTTATTGTTTAAAGTTTTTCACATATTGTTTTTTGCTGGTCAGTCTGCATTTACCTCTTGTTTGTTTGTTTCCGTGTTAGCCAATATCTGTCCCATCAAGAGTGATTTTAGCCACTGTGAAAAGGTTGTTAAAAACTGGGCATCCTCTTCCCTTCAACAACGAGTTAAAGAGGACAAGCATACACTTCGAGATTTGTTGTTTTTCCTTCATGTCCCCAGAACTGGTGGCCGCACGTATTTTCACTGGTATTTCCTCTATGGAACATCACATTTTGATCAAATTCGAGGCCTTACTTACAGCTCTACTGCCTTATGTTTTGTGCTTGCAGTTTCTTGAAAAGGTTGTACGCTAATGCTCAAGAATGCCCCCGTTCTTATGATAAGCTACGGTTTGATCCAAGGTATCACTTTCCTATTCAGCAACTCCTTATTTCTTATAATTCTGGTTTTCCATCTTTTTGTTCAACCAAATGTTCAGTTTTTTTATGGATGTTATTGATAAAATTGATTTCTTTGAAATCTCTTTTGGAGGCTGAATTGACAACACTCTTATATATATTACATACAATGGGTAATCCTAACGGGTTTGTTTTCTCTATCTATCGAGTATTACTCTACCTCATCCCATCTCAAGATTCACCTCTAATCAAGCAAGTTCTTGCTTTCTATAATTTTATAAGTGCAGAGGTAGGAAGAATGAAAGGCTTGATTGCAGCAACCATATGGCAGTATTTTAAATATTGTAACACTATAAAAAGGGGAAAAGGCTATCTATTGATTTATGACATTTTTATTGATTTATTTTGCATCTTGTGCAGAAAGCAGGAATGCAGGTTGTTGGCAACTCATGATGACTATAGCATGATGTCCAAACTTCCCAAGCAGAAAACTTCGGTGGTGACCATTCTTAGAAATCCAGTTGACCGTATCTTTAGCACTTATGAATTCTCAATTGAAGTTGCAGCTAGGTTTTTGGTGCATCCTAACTTAACTTCTGCTACAAAAATGGTTGGCCGCTTGCGCCCTGGAGCTACTGGAGTCAGTACATTGGATATATGGCCGTGGAAATATTTGGTCCCGTGGATGAGGGAAGACCTTTTTGCTCGGGTATGTTTCTCATGTAATCTGCTGCCACCTGTTGGATTTCTCACTTCCTCTGCTTGTTCAATAACATGATGTTTCTTCTTGATTCTTTTGTTTCATTGTTCATAACTGTTTGGACATATGCTCTTATCATGAATGCCCTTCCACATTATTGTCCTTCAGGAAAAATACAACTCAAAACAAGACCTAATTAAGTTCTAATTATATCTGACCATTTTGAAGACACAGATACTCCATGTTATTTGTCCCTCTTCAGTAATCATCTCACTCTAATTTCTCTAACCTGCATGTACATATTCTTTACAATGACCAGGACCAATTCTGCATGGACCACTAAAACTTGTCATGACAATGCAATAATTTATTGAAAGACCAGGCTTTTTCTTCCTTGAGCTGCATGTTATGTTTATATGTTTTGTTCTCATGGACAGAGGGATGCTAGAAAAATGATGGGCTCAATTGACATTAAGAGGAATGACCCATACAACATGGAGGAAATGGTGATGCCTTTACAGGAATATATCAATGACCCTAGAGCCCATGAGCTTGTACACAATGGAGAGACGTTCCAGGTACTTGTCCTGTTAAATCTCACAGCATGCAGTACTTCATCCTTTTTCTTTATACAATCTCACTATCCAGGCTACTATAGTCATTGAATTCTTGGAGTCTTACCAACTGTTTTAATTAACAGGTTGCAGGATTGACAAACAACTCTTATTTTGCGGAATCACATGAAGTGCGTTGCTGTGTGCAGAAGCATAAGATTCTTGGTGAACATGTTCTTGAAGTTGCAAAGGTAATTACAATAGGTTTCTTTGTTTTGGACAATGCTGTGTCACGATATTGTTCCTCTGATATTTTTCCCTCCATGGTTGTTTTCATGGTAGATACTTGTAAATCTTGCAGAAGAGGTTGGATGATATGCTATATGTTGGACTCACTGAGGACCACAGAGAGTCTGCAACTATGTTTGCAAATGTAGTCGGTGCACAGGTGATTTCTCAGGCATTAACAGAAAATTCTAGCATGGAGAGTGCTGCTAATAGCAAATCAGGTTGGTTTGGGGAGGAATTCCATTTCCACTTTAGCCCTTCCCTCAAGTGGTTTCGTATCTTCCAAGTCATATAATTTTTTATTTTTATTCTTTGCTTGAGGTACAGGGCAGGGTTCTTCGCATTCTGAATCATTGCCTGACAATGATGATAATCAGGTGAGCAGCAGTGAACTCTTTGCTCATGGCACTAGTGATATTTGGTAATTAAGGTAGTTCATTTAGTAAATGTGACACTGAATACTAAGCAGAGTAGCATGTATTCTTGCTATTTCTTCATGACAGGATAGCACTTCAGACCACAAGGCAGATGAAATTGGTTCCACAGAGGATCTGGAAGAGAAGAAAGAAACTGTAAGGCACATTGTATACATATAATGAATTGTCTTTCCTTTAAAAGGTTAAAAGTTAACCTGGATCATCTTTCCAACACATTAGATGACTGTGGGTAAACTTATGGAAGCTTATGAAGGCTGCATTTCTAGTTTACGAAAGACCCAGTCACGGCGCCGCAAGTCTTCTTTGAAGAGAATCTCTCCAGCAAACTTTTCGAAGGAGGTGCACTTTTCAAGATTTTCTTTCACCGGCCATTCTTTCTGCTAGTCTAACCCCCCTCTTTTTTTCTTTTTTTTTGTTTAAACAAATTTCTTTTTCATATCATCAACCTGCCTCATAATTTGTCAAATTTCTATGAACTTTGACATTTTTTATGCTTCTTGAAGAATTAACAGGTGACAGGATTCATTGTTGTGTGATAGAGCAGACTGCAGCCAAAAATGATGCTTGCTGTCATGCTTTGCTCTGGGTAGTCTGAAATTTGAAGTCTAGCTGAAGCTAATAAATAAATTCAATGAGAAATGTGTAACACATCAAACATTTGGATAGGAGGAATGACTGGTTATTTTATTTTTTTTGGGGGGGGGGGGGGGTGCTTTTCTTCAAGTCATTTCCCATCTTTCCCAAACCTCTGATCCTCAACAGTTCCTTTAGCAGATTTTATGTGGAATCTGAAGGGCACTCCATAGTTGAAGCTGTGTGGTCAGAGGCTCTCAATAAGTCTAGCATTAATCTTGCACAGTAGTAGATCTCAGAAGACCACATCTCTGCATATTTGTTTTTTGTGGTACCACGTGGCTTAGAAGATTTTTTGGGGCTATGCTGTTTTAGCAGTGATTATGTTAGGATAAAGAGAGATGCTAAAATTTCAAGGAACATTTCTCTTTTTGGTCATGTGGGACAGGACAGCGATACTAAATGCTCTTTATTTTGAGAGTGCTTCTTTTCCATTTTCCAGATTGTTACCCTTCAGAAGTAGAAATTCCTTTTCTGCTTGCCTCGATAGTATTTATACATTTGTTTATTTCCAAACATCTTCATTTAATGTATTGCATTTTGAAGTTTATGCCGAATGTTTTGTCTCACTTGTGTATGCATGTGGTTTCCATGTTGAAACATTTTGTAATGTTGGTTGACTGCCTTTTTGAATTGTTATGATTCACTGCTGATGATTTGATTATGGAAGAATCCACCCCTGTTATTACTTACTAACCCTTCCACGATGAAATTTCACAGGATCGCAGTAGGGTTTCTGAGGTGGTTATTGAGCAGATAAGATCACTAAACCACCTTGATTTCGAGCTATATAAATATGCTCAGGAGATCTTTGCAAAGCAACACAAGCATGTGGTGGAAAAGTTGTCTAGTATGGTAAGCATCTCTTTCAGAAATGTAATCTATTCCATGTTTCTGCTGGCGTGCACACTTAATCATGCTGGTTATTGCTTCACCTAAGAAAATATTGACTGGTGAAACTTCTGTAATATTGTGATGCGTGTTTTAACACTCTCAGTGCTCTCTTCTTGACGCTCTCCCTTTCTCTAACCCATGCTCATCGATACTTATTTTCTTTGTATTTTTTCACCTGCTTGTTACACCAATATCCTGTTCTGTTATAGGTTTTAAATATGTGATGACTTATCAGGATGCAGTAACTCCTGTTGTAGTTTTGTGAACAGAAAACTCCAACAATACTCTTTTTTAGCTGTTCATATCTCTCAACCTTTTTTAATGGTACGCTGTCCTGTGGTATTTATGAAGAGTATTGCTATTTCAGCTACCCATGGTCCTTTTTGAAGAAGCTTTTGAAGATAGTTTTCTGTTCTTGGTACTGGACAACATATAGTACTTGAAAATGCAATCTCATTCCATGCTCTGGATATGCATCTGGCAGTTAATTAAAGATGCCAGAAAGCACAATCACAAGGCGTAGAACATTAGAGAAACACCAAAATCAGGTCTTTATAGCTTTTCACCACCCAAGAAAGAGCAGGGATGGTTAACAGTATCTAAACATTCTTTGCACGAAAAGCTATTTGTCATATCTTATAATCACATTTTGAGGAACAGCTAATTAAGAACACCTCCAAACAGGCTTAAGCTGTTTGGTTACTATCAGTTTTAAAACTTTTTCTTTTGTGTTTCCTGGTGTTATTCCGACATTTTTCTTTGTTTTTCATGGTCATCTTTAAACAGCTTATGGGGTGAAGGTGAGGTGCTTTATATGCCGTGTTTTTTTTTCTACTGCAGGAGTCGGAGAGCATGTTCAACAACCCTGGTGGGATCACGATGTGGAAATTCTTTTCATCAGCCATGTGCATTGTCGTCCTCCTTGCACTCCTTTTCCTATTTGTAAATGCAAGAAGAAGAATGTCGAAAGTTAAGATATAAAACATCACTTTCTACTGGTTTAGAAATAGAAGATATCCATTGGCCAAAACGGGAAAAAAAAGGCTCCTGTACACTGGATAGGAAAGTAGGTTTCGTTCCTATGCCTCTCGTTTACTTGAAGTTCGATCAACGATGGACCGGTTCATTTTTTTGATAGGGATGGCTTGCTGATGAGATGTTATAAATTTTGTTTATCCAGCTCCCACTCTTTTTTTTTTCTATTTTTTTTGTATTTCCTCAGAAATCCAATGCCCTCATTGGTCCTGTTCATCTTTTGTTTTGTCATAATTATTGAATGTTCAAGCTTAAATGAGTAATTGGCAAACCCTAAATTCGAAACTTGTGAGTTGTGAAAGGATGACACAGGACAGCTGAAATCATGGCGCACATGATTCGGAAAATCTGAAATTATCATCTTTTTTTATCCTTGCCAAAATGACCATCATGGGCACTCCAATTTTCACAATTTAAAAAAACGAGAAAGAAAAACAGAAATATTAAAGGGCAACGATTTTATTAATCTTTTTTATAAAATCCTTTTCTAAAATAATGTTAAGAATGCACATTTGAATTAAGCTATGATAGGCTAAGCTAGAGGTATTTAATGGATTATTTTAGATTGACTCATAATTAGGTCCAATATCCTACAGTAACTTGGGTTAATTTATATCCTATATTAACTTAGTTAATTTAAATCATCAATGATGTTATTTTGTTTTTTTAAATAAAACTAGGTTTTTACTAAATCAACCAGTGTAGGGTTGACCAGCTAGGACAATTAGGTCATGTTATGGTTTTAAAACCTGATTTGGGATTAACTTGAAGCAACGATCAGGTCACGAGTAGTTATGGTAGACTCGATTCAACATATTTTTTTTAAATCAAAATGATGTTATTTTGATAAAAAAAATGAAATAAAAAATCAACAAGTTAATGATCAGTTTTTAACCGTGTCAACTTGAATTTTTAACCAAATTACTTGAGTTCTTTTTCTTTAACCTAGACTGGTCCAAATACTAGGTTCTATGTTGACTAGGCAAACTTATCCAGGTTTTTAAACAATAAATTATGCTAGATCAACTCATTTATTTTAATTTGAAACTTAAGTTAAATGACAACTTGGATTAACAAGCTATTGGCTTCACTCGTCAGGCCAACGGGGCTTAAAAATATCTTGTTTTTAATAGAGAAAAAATGGAAAAGGGTTTTCAAACAAATAAATAACATTGACCATCATCATCAGTAATTTACTAGTACAAATAATGGTGGGTCATGCTCCCAACAACAAAGAACATGGTGCCTGCCCATCATCTTCCCGAATCTAATCTAATCATTGGTGTTCTCTCAAATCAAATCTTAACCATAATGATTAATATATACAACTCCAATTCTTTTATTTTTTTTCTATTATCATATGTTTGTATGGGGAATTGAGCAATTAGAATAGATAGTAAAGAAAAATAAAGGAATTAACATAAAAACAAAAAGTTTTAGCGAAATAATATACTTTTAAAAGTTGCAGTTCAGAAACATTACATATAATTTATGCTGTGTTTCTAAACCGTGATATTAATTAAATATTATGGCTCTGAAATACGACATGAATTAAATTTCAATTGCCATCCCAGCTATTCTATAAAAATCCAGCATCAAGATTCTTCTATGTCTAAATCTAACAAAAAAATAAGTTTTTATGAAATTTATTATTTAGTTTGTTAATCTTAAATTTAATTTAGCTAATGATTTTAGAGAATAAGAAATTTTCTAATTTTAATAAAATTTAGGCATAATTTCCCCTATTTAGGAATTATAACTAGAATTTTGTCACGTTTAAAAATATCTGCAAAGAACCACAATAACTAAATACAATAAATTATCACATTTCATAATCACTGATCTCAAAAATGAAAACAAATAAACATATATACATGCAAAATGAATATGAAATACTTAAATAATATAACATTCTAATAACTGAAATCCCAAAATATGGCAACACAACCCAATCTACGTCTACATCGTCTACTAGATGATCTAGGCTCATCAATAGTACGATTGCATCCTGCTCCTGCTTTAGTGGCCTTTTTCTATGCCACAACATCATCAAGAGTTAACCTCAGTCCAAAGTTATCAAGTCCACTATGGAAAACATTGAACCACCGAGACACATAGGTGTATCTTTCATGTTCTTCATCAATATTACAAAGCACAGATACAACCTCTCGACCCTCTCGTAGCAACAATCAATATAATATTAATAAAACATTAATGTTAAATTAAAAGATCAATAAATAAAATGCATTGTATAAAATATATTAATACTAAAGTGATTTGATTACTTATAATATTAATCATTTAACATCCTTATTGGATATGTTGCTTGTACTGCATGTATATAGGTGGAGGAACCTCCTTAAGATTCAGTGTATTGACTCGACGTGCGGTACCCATGTATCAAATCATATACTCCTACTTTGTAATCACATGATGTGTCTGTAAATATCTCATTTATTTGTACATCACACTCTAATATATAAGCTCCATAATGGTTTAACCAGTTGTAATCATCATTTTTACCCTAATGATTCATGGCGTGCAACGCATCACTCGTATCGATGTTGATTTAAATGAATTGTTTGTAGTTGAACGGTCGCATTACCTGATCTAGGTAATGTAGCTCAATCATCTTAAAAAATATTAACGGGACCATTGATATTCATATGTCCTTCCCTCTAGTGCAAATAGTTGTAGCAACTACCAATCTTTCATCCTTATAAGACGCTCACATGACCTATAAAAGATAAGTATCTTAAATATTAAACAATAATAACTTGGTAAAGTTAAGTTTTTTCTTTAACAAATGGTTCATAAAATACCTGGATGGGTTGCCACCTATTTAGCTCACTCTGATAAAATGATAACACGTGTTGAATTATTATCAAATACTCTACTAGCACACCATATAATATCACAAATATGTCACTTTAATTTTATTTTTAAGTTATAATTAGACAATATATATGCAGATAATTGTAATGCATGCATCATAGTGGGAGCTGAAATGTAATTCCTATAGTCTGGACAATCATAAGTGGCAATCTAGGCATTTGGGACCAATCCACATGAAGATACTTACAGGACCATAAATGTTATTCAACAAAAAAAATATGTTGTTTATTTCGTGTTAAAAATAAATATTTAAAATGTAAATAGTTATTTTAAACTCTTTAATTCATACTTATAGAAGTAACAAACATCCCCTAACTTGTTTGACCATCTTCATGCATACAAGACATAAATATTTGTATAGGTATGCTAAGGCACCAGATCCCCAGCTATATATGGGAATGACATCAAAGTCATCAAGAAGTGTCAGATAAATTAAAGAGATATATCTTCTCGTGAGGTATGTGAATAATACAACTCCAAACAAATACAATATATATGCTCTAGCGTACCTACTTAACATATTAAAATTATCATATTAATTCACATATACTTAACAAATAATCAACATATTCAAATCATAATTTAATGGATATGTAACACCACACCCCACTAGCAAGATATTGTCCGCTTTGGCCCGCGGACCTCATGGATTTGTTCTTGGCAGCCACGTATGGCTTCAAAACATGTCTTATTAGTCAAGGTGAGTATGCTCATATAAGGCCTTCTTCCAAGTCCTCACCCGTCAATATGGGATATTACAATCCACCCCTCTTAAGGAGCCCGACAATCCTGTCGGCACCATCAAACAACCAGTGAGTTAGGCTTTGATACCAAATGTAGCACCCCACCCCACTAGCAAGATATTGTTCGCTTTGACCCATGACCCTCACAGATTTGTTCTTGGCAGCCATACATGGCCCCAAAACGCATTTTACTAGTCAAGGTGAGCATGCTCATATAAGATCTTACCCCAAGTCCTCACCCGCCAATGTGGGATATTATAGGATACCTCCACAAGACCTCATCGTTAGCATTATTTGGTGATATGGTAAATGTCTTCTCAATCTATTTAAGACGTATGCTACCCCCCTTCACTTTAGAAGGAAGGGGTGTCAATCCAAATACACGCTCGCATAACATAATCTAATTACACACATTAGTAGATGTGATTGTCCGTTCATTAATAGAAAGTCCAAGCAAAACTATAACGTCTTGTAGTGTCAGTGTCATCTTCCTATGTTTAAGATGAAATGTGTGTGTCTCATGTATCCATCGCTCAATTAGTGTATGGATCAAGTCATAGTCAAGTTTGATGTGCTCTAAACAATTGATGTATAAAAAAATAGTTTGTAACACATGGCTTAACTCGCTCATGTAACTTCATCTGCTATAAGTTTGGCAATAAATCATATTTCATCTTGCATAACAATTTAAAATATAATTATATAAATATATAACACATTGAATGTTAAGTAATGAAAATATGTATTGAAATTAAAACATACTTATAATCCCAATGAAAACATCTTCTGATCAATATTTATCCTGCAACCGCAAGACAAAAGTGTCAATGAGCCCGATAGGCATGTACTATGAATCAAACTTTCCATGCAAATAGTCATGCTTTCTAAAAATGTCAACATTATATTATGGCTTCCCAACATGAGAAGAAGATTCGCTACCTTGCATATGCAACATCCTATGTAAATGTACCTATGTTTAATGTGAAGTTAGATAAGTTTAATATACTTTTTAAAAAATATCATAATATACTTTAACAAATATTTGTTTTTTCATACATATGTTGTCAAATAGAACATGTTTTCTTATTATGACATGTTTCTTTACATGTCATATCTATAATATGCATGACCATCCTTTGCTTCCGTCTTGTTATGCAAACGAGTAGACATTCGTTGACCATGCCTGAGTTTCCATTTAGATAAGTCTGCTTCAACTCAAGATCTAGTGTAATCATTTCATTCTAATTGATCTAGTAGTGGATAAAATGACATTTTATATAATGATTTGTAGCTCTAAACCTGGTAATGATCATCAATAAACTATGTAAAATCTAAGTAATTCTTAGCACAACATGCAAGAATATGTGAATATGGATGTTGGAATGTTTGTTGTTTACCATATGTCCATGTTCTACCATTCAATATGATTACTTGTCTAACTTCTTTTACAACACCCGGTTTAATATGGGTGTTGACCTGAAAAACTTGTTGTTCGGAGTCGAACATTGCAATATGATATCTTGATTTATCCCTACTTATTGTCAATTCAACCTGAATTAATAGGGGTGAAATTATTTCACATTGAATAAAATCATTTGATTCACGTCTCTGCTTAACCCAATAACTATTACACTTAAAATGTTAATTACACTAGAGTTGAAACACGCATTGCACAAGCACCTTTTAAAATATGATTAAATAATTATGAAAGATTAGTTGTCATATTACCATATTAGTGACCACCATTATAACATAATACCCATTTCTCTTTTGGTTCACATTCAAGTCATTATTGATATGTTGGGTCCAACTTACATATTCTTTCATAATATTGATGGTATCCTATAGGTTCAAGCTAAATTTATATTACTCTATTCTTTATGCTTGCATGTCTATATAATATTATATATATACATGTTTTATCATCGATAACATATCTCTATAAGCAAAGCAAAAATCAGCACCAGCAGTTTTTATAAATGGGTTAATTCAGTCCATAGGGATAAATCCATTTGGGTTAACTACTCAGAACTATTTAAACGCATGTAAAGCCTAGATTTTGAAACCTTTGATGTATAATACTTCTGAACATTTCAATTTAACAAGTGAAAGAGATTCTTGCATTCTTTGGTTCTTGGACAAACTAAATCTGACTTATTGGAGATTAACTGGCTTCATTGCGTCATTCAACCTCATTCAGACCTCTTTTGGCTTTCTAAGATTAGATCTTATTTTTTATTGCGGGTTACGTGACTACATGATGATGAGGTTCGCTGATGCCTTGGGGTAGGTTTCCATTATGTCACGCTCCTATCATACCTCTTATGGCTTTTCGAGATCAGATCTCAATCTTGATTGTGGTTTGCATGACCACATAATCATGAGGTTCATATCAAGAAGATTCTAAAGGTTTTTTTTTATGTTGACTACGTGATCATGAGGTCCATATCATTTGGTATCAAAGCCTGACTCCATTATTCAGGTTATATCCTTATGTTAATTTTTTTTTTATCTTGTTCTGCATCAATTCTACTTGTTTTTATACATGTTGATGTGGATCAACCCACGAACATCAAGGATCCATTACACATTTCAAATGGACCCATCATAAGGTCCAAAATAAATGTATTAAAAAAAACATTGAATGGACTGGTTGTGCAAGTTTCAACCAAAACTGAACTTGAGGATCTTTTAAAGTATCAAAATGAGGCTTTAGAACATTTAATCCATGTGCACGAGGGACTCAATTTACCCTTATTTGGGCCATGAAGTCTTGACAACAAAGCTGCTAATTTTATATCAGTTTCGGCCAGCCTTATTTTGTGATGTTTCCATTTATTTTGTGGATTCCTAACTAGTTTTGAATTTTCTATTATGTTTGGAAACATTAATTATTATTTTTCAAATATTAGGATTTATTATTTTTATTTTATTTTTCTTATCAGGTGAAAAGAAAACACAACAAAGAAAACAAAGAAATTCAAGCTGACTTAGGAAACACTTGTGGTGGCAAAGTGGAGCATTAAAAGCAACATCATTTTCCTTCCAAAACAAGGATAGATACAAGATTAAGATCGTAATCTTTTTCTAACTTGAAAACCAAATCGGAAAAAACTTCTATTTTAGTTCATAGGATTATTATACAGCATTATAGACTATAAATAAGTCTTGTATCAATCTTGCAATGTTTTTTCTTTATTCTTCTCTTCTCATGGTAGAACAAGACTTAGACTTATATGCTTTATTTTTATTTTATTAGTTACAGCCCAAGGTTTATTTGAGCTTATTTAATACTTTGTTTTCAATTAGGATCCAATGTTTATTTATATTAGAGTTTGGACTTACTAGTAAAGGTTTCGGGTCAGTTTTAGTAAGTAGGTTAATTCAGTTCACAATGATAGATCTATTAGGGTTAATTTCTCGAAACTATTTTTTTTCCTCCCCAAATAGCCAATTACATATTTCATAATTTCATTTTTTTCGTTTTAATATTTTTTTCATTTAATTAATATGAAAAAATCAATTGCTTAAAATAAATAATAAAGTATTTTATATAATTTAATAATTTATAATAATTAAAAAAGAAATGAATTAGAGTAAAATATTTTTTTATGAATTGAAAATTAATTAACTACAAAAGGATTTTTATTAAAAAGTATAAAAGGATTTTGTTTTTTACCGAATGAGTGAATTTTTTAACATTATGAAAGAAAAAAAATATTTGTATTGAAAAATTAATATAATATTTAAAACATCTATAATATAGAGAAACAAAAATTAATCATGCTCTAAAAGATTGGATTTAATAGTATAATAATAAGGATTGAATGATAACACACACATTTGTGGTGAAATTATTATCTTACTTTTTTTTAACTATGTTGATATTAACTATATGTTGGTGCAAATAATTTATTTGACATATGATTGGTTTACTTATTTATTTTATTATTAAATAAATTTAGAAAATGATTACAAATATTTATAACATGATTTTGATGATTTTTGATGATTGAATAAATTGCTATTTTAAATAGTTAAAAAAATAAATGATCATTATAAACTAAAGTAAATTCTCTATTTATTATTCCAAAATTACAAATTTGATGGCAATACATATTTGTAATACAATAGACTTATTCACTACAATAAAAGAGATGATGTTTATATTATATACTACATAATAATTCATTACAATAGTGTTTTGTTTTTACCTTTAACTTTTTTTGTAAAAAAAAATCTATATTTTTTTATTTAATCCTTTAATATTTTATTTATTTAATATTGAGCTTCATGATTTATGGTGTTTTGCTTTCTATGTGGTTATCACAATCTTATAACCCGTGTTGAAGGTTTAGTAAGTTAACTTTGTTAACTCGTTTTTTTTTTAATTGGTATTTTTTTTTCAATTTTATCCTTCAACATTAGGTTAATTAAGAATTAAGCTTCATAATTTGTTTTGGTTTGTGTCCCATGAGATTATCTTAGTCTCATGATCTAAGTCACGGGTTTTGTAGATTAACCCATGTTGATTTAGTTCATCTTATTATGTCTTTTTTTAGATCATTTTTTTTAATTCATCTTTCAACAATGAATTGATTAGGAATTGAGCTTTACAATTTATTTTAATTTGCTTTATATCAGGTTATCTCAGTCTCATGTCCCGAGTTGCGAGTTTGACAGGTTAATTCAGATTGACTCGAGTTGTTTTATTGGTTTGCTTTATATGAGTTTATCCTGGTTTTATTATCCGAGTTATGGGTTTGATGGATTATCTTAAGTTGAATTGAATAGTTTTTTTATGTTTTATTTTTTAATTGATTTTTTTTAATTTTATCATTCAACATTAGGTTGATTGGAAATCAAGCTTTATAATTTGTTTCAATTTAATTTTTATGAGATTGTCTTAGTTTCATAACCCAGGTCGTAAGTTTGGCAGGTTAACCCGAGTTGACTCTGGTAATTTTTTTATCTTTTTTGTTAATTGATTTTTTTTCAATTTCATTCTTTAACATTGGGTTTATTAGAAATTTAATTTCTTAATTTATTTTGATTTGTTTTATATGAGGTGAGGTTATTATAATCTTATGATCCAAAGTCATGAATTTAACAAGTTAATTCTAGTCGATCAATGTCAATTCAACATATTGTCGATTCAATATTGTTTTAAAAAAATAATGTTATTTTAGATTTTTTTAGTCAAATTATATTTGTACTGATTATTTAAATTATATTTGAATTTATTAAATGTACTTAGTCACATATTTTTTTCTTCTATTAAATAAAATATTAGCAACGCTTTAAATATTTTATTTCATTAAAAAGAAAAATATAGACCAATAATGTAGCCCATATCAACTAAAACACTAATTGGCTTTTATCA
>Ga0325404_1004470_pt1 | contig 14866 bp, 13 predicted proteins | sample PopdelMetagenome_18_FD_205664 | JGI IMG/M metagenome (GOLD analysis project Ga0325404, IMG submission 205664) | Populus deltoides microbial communities from Bellville, Georgia, United States - Xylem-Control-R1 | ecosystem: Host-associated > Plants > Phyllosphere > Stem > Wood/Secondary xylem... | reverse complement strand
ATATTTTTTTAAAAACATATATTTTAAAAGACAGATTCTAGCACCCCGCTTTCAAATTCAAGGATGACCACATGAAACAAAACAAATGTGACCGTTGACTCCCTCGGCGCCCCGAAATAAAGAAATTCGAACAACCGTGTTAGTTATTTTTAACTCCGACTATCGCGTCACCCTTTAATAAACACAGAGAGACAGAAGAGGAAACGCATTTCCTTGTTAAAGAGAGCGAAGAAAATCAGATCTCAAACTGGTCACTCCTCGACACACCACGGTAACTCTCTCATTCTCTCTTATCTCATTAGATTAGATTAGATCTTTGAAGAATTTAATTAGATGTGGATCTGTTAAAAAATTGAGTTGAATGTGACAGAAGAGGAAGAATTGAGGAAAGGCGAGATGGGGCTGTCATTCACGAAATTACTTGGCCGATTGTTCTCGAAGAAAGAAATGCGAATTCTGATGGTAGGTCTTGATGCTGCTGGTAAAACCACCATTCTTTACAAGCTGAAGTTGGGAGAAATTGTCACTACTATCCCTACCATTGGTAAATTATTATTTTATTCACAAACTTTATTTAAAAAAAAATTAATTATTGGCTGATTTTTGTTGGATCTGTGTTTATATATGTTGTTAGGATTTAATGTGGAAACTGTGGAATATAAGAATATTAGCTTCACTGTTTGGGATGTTGGCGGTCAAGACAAGGTAATTCACATCTGTCTGATCTATTTTATTATCTTCCAATTAATCTTTTTTTTTTTTTGTCATTCTAGTTTGGCGTGGGTTGTATGATTTAATAGTCTTGTGTGGTCGATTGGATTGTCGTACATGATGTCGTTCTGTATGTATTGGAAAAAGTATTGACCTTCATTTTGTTAATGTAATGATCATGCTGGGATTGTGTGGATTTACCTACACTTCGTTGTAAAACCATGGCTGACGTGAATGGATTTGCTTTCTACTTTCCTGGATTTTATCTGAGTATTGTGCAAATGGCATTCTGAATAGGATGCAACGATGATGATCGATGTCTGTCATTGATGTGTGTTTTCATCCAGGGGCTTGTTGATAAAATAGCCTTGCTTGCGAACACATTCGTTTTCCTCTTGGTTGGATTAGTAACTGTGTGACGTTTTTATATTTATAAAGCTCCCTTTGGGTTTCTTAGTGCATGTCTATTGGTCACCTCAACTTAAATTTTTATGACTTCGACTAATAAAATGAAGTGTTTTTATTACTCGTCTGCAAATTATTTTTTCTTTTATGCGTGATTTCAGATTCGTCCTTTGTGGAGACATTACTTCCAAAACACGCAAGGACTTATCTTTGTGGTTGACAGCAATGACCGAGATCGAGTTGGTGAGGCCAGAGACGAGCTGCACAGGATGTTGAATGAGGTGCTGAGAGTGTCTATCTTTGCTGATTTTTCAACATTTATGATTTTGCTAGGGCAGATATGTCTTCCATTTATGCTACTGGAACTAGTGAGATGATAATTTTGCATAGACCTATATGCAGTGATGTGCTAGGATTGAGGAAATAATATGACCTTTTTTTTCTGGGCAGGATGAGCTGAGGGATGCTGTGCTCCTTGTATTTGCAAATAAGCAAGATCTTCCAAATGCAATGAATGCTGCTGAGATAACTGATAAACTCGGTCTTCATTCTCTAAGACAACGCCACTGGTAAAGTTGATAGTATTCTCCCTCAGAGTCTCTCTCACTCACCCTACAAAGCATGAGAAGCACCGATATATAATAGGGAGTCTTCGTGCAGTGCTGCTCCCACTCCTTCCAGCTACAAAATGCACACTTCTTTTTTGGAGGAATACAAACTTGGAATCAAAAGTTTCCTTGTTCTCCATGCTTTTTCTTCTTCTTTTTTTAACCACCCCTCCATATCATGATTGCTCTACAAAAACATAAGCAAGCATGTAACTCTTGTTGATGTTTTTCAGGTATATCCAGAGCACATGTGCCACTTCAGGAGAAGGGCTTTATGAAGGATTGGACTGGCTTTCAAACAACATTTCTAGCAAGGTATGCCACAATAACACCTATTTTCTTCGTTGCTCTTATTAGAACTTGATTTAATCTGTGTAGTTTCCAATGGTTCACTTTCTGCTAATTGTGGTCTTTTCAGTTATATTCTCTAACTCACGTTTTTGAAATTGCAGGCTTAGTGGACTGGAGTTTTAAATTTTCTCAACAATGCGTGCTAGCATTTGATGTTGGGTTTTGTAGATGCTGCCACCATTCTTTTCTTCCTTTTCACAGGAGTTGTCTTATAAATTTATATTTCTCATTTCAGTGCTCTGGTTGTCTTTTTAAGTTACATCAGTGTGTAGACTATTGGCATTTGCATCAGAATATATTCTGAATAAGCTCCAAGTAATTGAGTTTCAATCAAGCTGATTATGATCATGAGTTTCAGTCAAGTTATGATATATATTCAGTCTCCGATATTGCAATATCATGCAGTTTTGAACATTGCCATCTGAATTTTACACCTGGCTAATCTTAGAAGACCTTTGACTTAATCAGTTATTTGAGATAAAACCATAAAAGACTTTTAATTATAAAGCATGCTTTTTTTCTAAATACAAAACTGGCTTAGATATCAAGACCTATTTTTGTAAAGTTTCTCCGTTTTAAAAAAATATCTTTTATATGACACCATAAATTCCAATAGTTAATAAAACATTATTTATTTTTTAAAAAATATACATATATGAGATATTATCTAATTTATATGGACGCGGCTAATATGAGAAATTCATGTCCTCACGGTAAGCACTTAAAATAATAATTATGTTTTGTTCTTTTTACCTTTTAGTCAAAAACATAATAAACTACATCATTTTTAGTGCCATTACAATTTTGATAATATCTTTTAGTAAAAGAAAAACCTATATTTAGGTATGACTAATTTTTATTATATTTAAAAATATAAAATTAGAAAATAACAACTTATATGATCTCTACTTTCAATTACATTTAATATTACTGAGAAAACTTAAATCTAGTCTTCATGTAAGTTTCTTATTATATTTAGAGCTATAAATAATAATTATATTTTTACACCTAAATGTTTTTTTTTAAATGTTATTAAGATAGGCAGCTAGACGTGATAGCAGAGAGCCGAAAATAGAGCCTTAAAATTAGGTTTTCATTCCCAAACTTCACCACGAGAGAATCGTCCTAGAAGCTATACTGCTCCAGACAAAATTCCATTAACAGAGCAGGATTCCTACTTTACCCTCCACAAATAAACAATCGAAAAGGTACACGTGTCACACCTCAATTCTTTGAGCCAAAGCAAACGGCTCAAGAATAGGATGCCACTTGTCAGCTCCATACAATCGCATTCCCGCACTGTAACATGTTCAATATATTAAATTGATGTGGTGGCTTCCTGGATATTGGCCAGCAAACGAAGCTGAACGAAACCGTTCAGGGCCTAGACCAATGACTGGGTCTTTTTAGGTTATGGCCATTGGCTTATTATACGTCAAGAGAGAGAAGGCAATATAGCAACGAGGAACCTCAATGTTTTTTCCCCAGCCACAAGGCAGAACCCCACATTCCTCTCAAACTTTCAAATTGTGCCAATTTATGATAGAAACTATTCATATGTGGGAGAATAACTTCGATTCGTGAGTACGGATTCAGAAGAGAGATCCAAAAATACGTGCGATGTTGGGTATAAGATTTTACCATAAGTAACCAATACCAAGAAGATCCCAAAAAAAGAGTCCCATATATCTTGGGCGTCTCCATCTCCACGGGCAGAACTTTTTTCTCTAGTAAGCTGAAGCAAGTTCTTGTTTTGGTTTGATTTTTGGCTGGGCACGGCAAGCAGACATCAAATGCTTGACTTATTCTCGATGCCTTGCTGATTTAGGCAAAAGATACATAAGCTAGCCTTTCCGCAAGTCTCAAGGACCCCATCACATCAGGGAGGCCCGTCCAATCCGTAGCATTTACGATGTTATTGCTGTGATGTGTCATTTGCTTGATGGCCACCTGACTTTTATTTCTCTATTTTGATAATAAATTTGATTTTCTATCCATCAAAAAAATACTTTAAAATATAATTATGAATCTCAATCATGAGTTTGGGGTTTGGGAGATGGGACAAAATTATATCAAGCAAACCAACAAAATAAGAGCGGATAACTCAAACAACTCTTGATATCACAAAATCCTACCATTGTTCTTGGAACGAGTCCATAATTCCTATTGTTGGAAGAAGCAGCTAAATTTTGGAAAGGCATCCAGGAAACTGGAGATGATCTGGGGTGGTATACCATGCCCTTGTATGAGGACGTGGTGGAACCTCTCTATCAATGACAAAACAACCTTCTCCTCATCTGCTTCATCCAAAGAACCTGCAACCCACCATAAAAAACAGCAAACGACTCAAATTGACAGCAGAAGTTGCACAGAAACATAAATCCATGAGATGGTAAACCCAATAGATGCAACACGGAAATAACGATCCTGTCTTAACTTGTTGCAAAGGACAACTATGAAATGATGCAGAACTCCAAACGAAGTAGACAAATACAGCTAAAAGTGACTTGCTAGGTTAGATTATTTACGGGGGGATATTTTGGGAGTTCCCTTATCTTATCACTAATCGACGATCTAACAAGTTTCATTGGAGTCCAACAAAGCATCCTCTTTAGTTTTGATGTGTTGCTCTCCAAAGGATTAGAACCATTTACTAAGTAGATTATAAAACCAAGTCAGTATCTGACTATAGACAGTCAATCTAGTCAACTCGTTCCAACATCACAATCTTGTGTTGTGATTACACTTTCTATGGCCTCCAACTGCCCGGTGACAAGAATGTCCTCCGAGTAATTACACTTTCTACAGAACAATGTATAGTCAGACTTACCCAGCTCAATTTCATGCTCTTGATCTTCCACATCTCCCTCTTCAACAACCACACCATTCTCTAAGGCAGAGGCTGCTTTTGCATACCTTTCCAAAAACTCCTCTTCCGTTTCTTCAAGCTCATCCTCCTCGGAATCCTAATCAGAAAAACAAAATCAGAGCTAAACTTGCAAGTGATTTCAAGATGCAAAACAGAATAATGTACTTGAAACTAAATGGATAACAAGCATAATCCCCAGCATATAGTTCTTCCAATTTCCAGCATGATTCATCACTTTTCTATATAGTCATGAGCTACTATAAACAACTGCAAAAATTAATCAAGTAGCTCGGGTACTCAGTGGATACAGCTTTGGAGGAAATAAAACATGGCATCATTTAGAAAACTGTTTTCATAAAGGATAATTTGGAAGTCCAACCTCATTGTCATCGTCGTCGTCGTCTTCTTCGTCACCATCTTCTTCAGCCTCTCCATCTTCTTCATCTTCTTCCATTTCATCCTGTACTTCTTTCAACCTTACCAATGCCTCCAGCAGTGATTTAAAGCAGTCAATTGACAAACCAACCCCTGATTTCTGCTGTCCTAACAATCGCTCTATCACCTTGGCCAAAGTCATTGCTGAGAATCAACAACAATGCACTTTGATCTTCAGCGTACAAGATTATTCTAAATTTTCTAATCTGATGCGGCAAACTTTTATATAATCAATAGAGTTGTGTAGTCAGAAAAAAAAGCAATTGGTACTCAACTTCAGCTTCAGTCAAAAATACCCAAACCCAATGTAACTTTTAAGAACATGTGGTGAATTTAATCAAATTTAAAAGACACAAAAATACAAAGGAGCAGCAACTTGATTTATAGATTAAAATCATGTACAATTTGTAAGGGACTAGATTTCCTTTACATTCCAGAGGAGACAAGGCCCTTCTCAAAAAAAAAAAAAAAAAAGGAAAGGCAGTAGCAACCTACTAACCTGTTAACTTTATCTCGGACTTTGTTGAAAAACCAGGTTCAAAAGAGCCAGTGGCCACTAAAGCAACAGCAGACACCCAAATCGTGAAACCTCCCTCTGAAGCTCTCTCTAAAATGGACTCCACGGTATCAGGATAGCACAAATAGCATGATGATATAACAAGCAACAAAGGCTTCCACAGTGAACAGGGCTTGCTTTGAATTTCTCTAAAACGAGAAAATGCAGCCTGGCTAAAAGCAGTAACCAAGGACTGCTTCACATTTTCAGTTTCAAACGAGTAGCTCGGGACATTTAGTAACATATGAACGCATGAGGAAGCCCTCCAAGTTGCAGATGGATATTGTGAGATGGCCTCGCTTACAAAAGCACCAATGCCTTCAATGATAGATTGTTGTGGCACTGGTGGAGCAGGAGGTGATGGCATCTGTCTAACAATAAAATTCTCCAGCCCATATTTACTGTGTAGAGTAACAACTTCCTTGATGCAGTCAAAGACTGACAAATCTTCCAACTCTTCCCAAGCATGCCAGTCAGCAATCAGATCAGCCCAAACCAACAATAGTTCAGATAGTTTAAGCTGTTGAATTGCATTGCTTCCAGTAACAGATAGCATAACAGATCGTAGCAAAGTCGATGAATCATCCAAGCATATTGGAGTGGGCCGCACCTCACCATCCTGATCCTTATAAAACTTCAAGTAAGAGTAAATGGACATAAGAAAAAAAAGACGAGAAAACAAATACTCATTATGAGTAGAGTTCAGCAATTGCCTGCGGAAGGTATACAAATGTGGTCATGAGCACAAAATATGAACTAGTGAACCATTCTGATGTGGACACAGAGTGAGGGAAAAACACAAGTGAAAAATAGTTGACCCAAAGCTGAACAAGGAAGCATATCATGAAATTTTGCACTCTAAAGATAAACAATAATCTATTTATGAGAAAACCTGACAAAAACCATTTCCTCCCACTAGATGTGTCCCAATAATTTATCTAAAGAAATAAGTTATTTGATAGCAGACATCTGGTGCAACTTCCTCCAAACAGCAATCTGTGTATGTGTTAACAAGAGACATTTGGTCAAGTTTCTCCCAGAACATGGAAAGAAAATAAGACTTACCACTGGATGCACGGGTGCAAGCCAAGCCTGTTCCAACAGTGCTGACAAAGATTTACCGTTCTCAGTTCGACCAGATATCCACTTTTCACTTGATTCAATCTGCTCGGTCTCTTCAGGTATGAAGTTTTCCCAAGATTGAGACATCACTGCTAATGTTGCAAAACCTCTTTCAACCACCTATAATATACAGTATTAAGTAATAAAAGAATCATACTTCAAAACACATAATTTGAGGAACCAGTACCATTTATGACATTTTCACACTTGTAAACATCATGAGTAAAAATGATCACATATTCTACATTGTATTTCAGGTAAAGATAAGATTAAGAGGGTATGCACTTGTAGCGACATAAATTCCTACAAATTGTGGCGCAACTAGACACTATTAATGCATTGAAACAAACGGTGCACATGCTGTGAAGCAATCTACTCTCTGGTGGGCAATGACCCGCAGTTTGTGAAGCAACTAACTGCATAACCTTGTACTCCACAAACACAGAATATTTACAGGAAGCTGTCAGTAGAATCCTTGAGCAACACCAATAAATCGAAGAAAATGAAATTTATTCATGGAAGCAACCAACTAGCAGATGGGAAAACGTTAGCAAAGCATAACAGAGAGAATGGCTTAAGTGCAGTGATCTACTCAATGCACAAATGTTGACAGTTATGAACATATTCAGGTCTCCAGGTCTCAGCTGAAGCAGGACCAGCACTCGATGATGAACTTAAATCAGTGCTATCAAATAATATAACTATGAAATTGAGTGAGAATGGCATCTTATCAGAAACTCTTTTCTTTGCTTATTTGCATTCACTCCATGTGGATGAAACATATGGAGTGATATGCCAAAAATTGGTAGGCTAAGCAGGGTTTTCATACTTTTTTTCCAATTGGAAAGTAAGAAATACAATGATCAGGAAACTAATTACAACTGATAGAACAAACCACAAGAATAGCTTCAAGAATCAACACGTACTTGAGGCCATGCTTCCATCCTAGGATGTATAGACTTCGAGAGGACTCCAACTAATGATGTGATCATAAAAGGGATATGATCCATCACACTCTCATCACCAGCCTCCACCACAGAACTAAGAAGCTGAAACAATATCAAAGTCTCTTCATCTTCGACATTGATCCGACTAATCACAACTTGAAGAAGAGGTAACCAGTCAGGTGGCGGATAGTCATTCTAAGGAAAACAAATATTAAAGTGAAGTCAGAAACCAGGATCGCATACTGAATGCAATTGCACAATCAGGTGTCTTATTTGGACCTACTTCAAGAAGCTCTGCAATCGCCCCAGCTGCAGAAATTCGCACGGGATAACAAGAAGTGTGCTCATTATCCGGCATTGTCAGTGCCTTGAGCAACGAGGAATATACATCTGCATTCATCTCCTGAAAGCAAGGCATAAAGTCAAAAGGAGATATCAGATATTGCTAAACTAAAAGGTTAAAAAAACTTCACTGCTCGAGAATATTGGAACATAAGAAGAAGAAAGGGCATGCAAAATTGAGATAACAAGAACACGGGTAGATCAATGCAACTTTTGCTTTAATAAAAGTGATGGCATGAGCAAGAGTCTCACTGCTGTTAGACAGGACGCTAGCTCCCCTATAACCCAGTTTGCAGAAGCAATCAAGTATGGTGAGCTCACAGGTATCTTATAAAGTGGTAGCAGCCGAGTTCGAACCAAAGTGGTTATATATCCAGGTTTTTGCTCCCTTATAAACTGTATTTCCAATGGCAATACCAGAAAAAACAAATTAAGGACTTGTTGAAAAACATTACATTAGTCAATAATAAGTGGGTTTCCATTTCCTTACATCTTGCAGGCCACCATATGCCATCAGAACACCAAAATAACTGTCATGGTTAATACAAAAACAGGATAAGAAAACATGAAAATATTAAAGAAATAAAAGAAAGTAATGCATATCTGAATGAGAGCAAGAAAATGATGAGGAATAATATTCCAACATTGATGTTCCACAGTCAGTAATATGCCATCAGAACACCAAAATAACTGCCATGGTTAATACACAAACAGGATAAGAAAACATGAGAATATGAAGGAAATAAAAGAAAGTGATGCATATCTGAATGAGAGCGAGAAAATGATGATGAATAATATTCCAGCATTGATGTTCCACATAGTCGATGTTCCACATAGTCAATGTTCACAAATGGATGTGTAATCATATCTATGAAAGACAATGTAGTGCCAACATAATCTCACTAAACCACACAAAAGACACAAGTTCAATTTACAAGTCATGCTATTACTTAGGTAGGAAAATCATCAATCAAGGAGATTCAAGTTGGAGCAGGAACAACAATATCTATAAACTGTATCATGAACTCACTCATTTATAATTCTTGCTTCAGATGCATTGGTGCCAGAAGGGATGGGAAACTTAGACAAAAATGGAAGCACTAGCAACTCTCCCATAGAACAGCGCTGATTATTGCTCTTGTTCTTTTCACTTTTTTTCCGCTTGGATGAGGCTGAAGAACCATTGCTAGAAGTCCCCATGGGAGGTCCCTGCAGACATCCAAAGACAAACTTTGAAGAGTAATTTTTTCAAAAAATTATAGGTTAAAACACTTTTAAGAGAACCATCAAGTACATACCTTCGACGTTGAAATAACACCAAGCAAGTTCATTGCACTTTTTCTGGCCGTGAACAGATCCTCCCTCCATCCAGAAATTTCTTCCTGGACATATACTAAAAATAAGGACATAATAAAATTCAAAACAGTTAGAAAGAGAGTAAATTGTTATACATACAAGTTCAGATGGAAGGTTCTTTCGAATGTACTCTTCTACATCTTCTTCCCACTCAGAAACATCCTACTTGTAAAGGCCACACAAAAAAATTAAGAATAGAAACCAAATCAAGTTATTACATTCAAAAAACTTCTCAAGGAAATGTAACAGTTTTTTGTTATTTCAAAAAAAACACACCTTCTCATTCAGGACCAATGCTGGTAAGATTGCAGAGTCCAATAAAAATGAAAAATGTGACGAAACTAATCTCCATCCCTGTTTCCAGGAAACTGAACTTTAGAAAAGGAATTGTATTTAAGCCAGGAACCCCAACAATAAACAAGTGATCCGTATACTGACCAGAAAGTAGTAGAATCAATGAGAACATAAAACTAACTAGAAAACAACAACAATAATAGTAAAGGCAAAATCAACTTAAATATTACTTTTCCAGAATTCAAAATGCACAAAAGAACTTACAGGGCCAGTCTCTAGGATGTTTGAAATTACATCAAAAGCTAATGAAATAATCCTCTCCGAAAGGAAATCAAGCTTCTGCATAAAGATTACCGCTTTTCAAGTTCTGATATGACCAACAAAGCAGAAATTGGATAAACACAACCTATGAAGTAACTAGAACTGAAGATGAGAATTGTAGAAACTCGTACCAAACCATCAAAAGTTTTAAGGAAAAAATGGAACAATATATGGATAACTTGCAACAGTTAGGAACGAATGTACATGTGTGTTTGTGTCTGCACATATGTACATGTACAGATATGTATTTATTTGGATGCTGGGATTTAAATTTTAATAAAAGCTTGAGCATGTGCATACTATGAAATGAAGAAAAGAGAGGAATCTTAGGACCATGTACGGTGCTTATGATGACACAAGAAAGAGAAGAGGGGGAAGGGGCAGCTGCATCAGTATAGAAGGAGAATACAAGTAATTTTTATTTCTTTCTCTTTTTCTTTTTTTTGGTGTGGGGGGTCAAGTCTTCATTAAAGCTAGAAAAACATGTTGACTTAAATGAAGATAAGGCAAGGCCTAGGCTCTTTCAGGAAGCATAATAGGAACCCAGCCTGAGGTCAAACCCACGGATTTAACAAATGATTTTCAGGATGCAGCTTAATTACAATCCCATGAAACATGTTGCACGCAATTGTAAGTGGATGCCAGCTGCCAAGCAATGATCATCTACAACAATTTTTTAAAAGTGAGTGGGAGAGAAAGAGAGAGGGAGAGAGCTCACGCTGATGTTTGTGCTATATCTGACAATCTTCAAAGCACTGTTTATGATGTCTGGCATTAACCTATAAAAGTAGAGTTAGAAAATATCAATGAAAGTGCATTAACTCTGAAACACAATATAAAGTAAAATCCAGTCTATTACTTGTCAGAATACTTCCGATGTCGGGTAATCAGAGCGCGAAATATGAGCAAGGTCCTCTTTCCAATCTTCAATCGTAAGAAGTATTGATCATCTGGCACAACACCATGATCAAAGCTCAAGGAACCCAGAAGCCCGATCAAATTACAACAAAATGAAGGCAAGAGAGGAACTAATGCAGATGGCATATGCGACCTCACCTACAAAACTAAACACAGGTCAAATGAAAAGGCAGATGGATAAAATGCAAGAGAAAACTACAGGCCATTTTGTTCAATTTAGTCAGAATGATTTGTTGAGAAATTACAAAGGAGTCAAGGTTATGCACAAGTAGCAACTAGCTTTTAGCTAAGAACACAAAACCAAAAACAAATGGATCACGTATAACGTGGATCTTAAGAACAGTTTGTCAAAATAGCATTTGGAGAACGTGAAAAGGAACTTACAGTGAAATATATGCACTTGCATACAATAAGAAGGATCATCTCCATTTCCATTTCTATTCGAACCTGATCAGACAACGCCTGTTTGATGCAAAATATAACCCATCATTTGAAAACGCATGCCTATGATCACTAGGAATAGTCAACATACACAGTGGAAGCCAACTACAGAACCTTTTGTACAAGTTGATGGAATAAACTTAGCATTGGTACAAGAATTTCTTTTGCAATCAGCTCCAACTGCGGTGGCACTGGCTCCCTGGCAACTTTAGGATTTAGAAAGTACTGCCCAATAGTAAACACAGTCATAACGAGTTTAATTGAGTTGAGTAATTGTCATTGATGATAAAATGCGAAAAAAAATATTAATATCCGAATTGCCACAAGAAAAATTAATAAATAAGTACCTGGAAAGGTCTAACGAGTGCTTGAAGAACCGTAAGCGCATTGATAGTTTTCCATTCACAATTCGCACCAGTGCTAATTAGATTACTATTTTGAATAGCAGACCATAATTCAGGTACAAGCTCTGGCCAATTATTCTGCTTAACAAACTCTGCTGCAATAATAATCCGAAACTGCCAGCAGTTTTTTTATAAAAAAAAATCCATAATTAAGGTGTGCAGGGGAGACAAACAAGTGTTGAAATGAAAAATAAATTGAGTGATGTGCGTGTGTACCGTTTCAACTAATACTTTTAGAACCGGAGGTTCGACCTGAAGCAGAGATCGCATAAGCTTATCCTTGAATTCCTTGCTGACATTCGATTTTGAATTCGGATTTTCACTGTTAATGTTCCGCCGAGTGAAGTTCTTAAGGTACGTGGCAGCTGCGACGCTTTGCCCATTATTTCCGCCTCCTGCGGAAAACGAAAGTAAGATCAATTAATTGAGTGGTTTTAAAAGAAGTTATGAGATATATGGAGGTGGTGCTACCGGTGGAGATGGAGAGGAGAGAGAAGGGGAAGTGAGGAGAATGAGAGAAGCGATCGAGGGATTCTGTTGCTGTGTGAACGACGGTGCTATCGGGGCTGAGAGTGTCGTTCAGTAGCTGGGCTACTAAAGAGACCTCCATGGCCATGGAGATTTTTGTTTTTGTTTGTTTTAGGCGCTGGATTGAGAAAACCCTAATTATGGGAAAGAAAGAGGGAAAAGACGGGGCAGTGTGAAATTATTGGGCGGGAAAAAACAATGTATTATGACGTAAGCAAAACAAATGAACTGAATGGAATTCAACCTCTCGCATGCAAGCAAGAGCTCTGTCATGTTATTGTGTTTGGTATTTGTTAATATGTTTTTGAAAAATATTTTAATTTTAAAATATATTAAAATATTTTTTTTATAGTTAATATTATATTTTTTTGTTTGGTGTTAGGCATGTATTTTTTTTTAAATATATTTTTCCTATAAAGTGTTTTAAAATAAGTTTTTTATATATTTTTTATTTTTAATATTAGTATATCAAAATTATTAAAAAAACACTTGAAAAAAAATAATACTTTTCAAAAACAAATGCATTTTCGAAAAGCACTTAAAAGAAAAGGTCTTTGCACCTCTAAACAAATACTTATTATGTTTAGTATTGTAGTATATAGTGTTTATTAGAAAAGAATTAATTAAAAATACATTTAAATTATATATTTTTTATTTTTAATAGTTACACATCAAAATTATTAAAAATAAACAACTTAAAAATACTTAATATTTTTTAAGGTTAAAAGCAATTTAAAAAACACTCGCTTGAAGATACAAACTCAAGTATGTCAACTCAGTTGTGCATTCATTTCCAATAATTCGTGACTGATTGCAACAACCAAGGTGGAATATTGATTCTATCCCCGCAACTCGTCAAAACGTGACACAAAAAATCAATTTAACTTTCCATTTTTCTGGTCTCAATGATAAAATCGTGTTTTCTTGGAAGCATGTTTGTACGTTGCTACATAACTGGTGAGCTTTCCAATTCATGCTAGGTTGGCAAGATGAGATCAGTGTAAAAAGATTTGTCAAAATGGCATGTTTAATGTACTTTTTCAAAATAAATATATAAGCTTTTTAAATATATTTTTATTGATAAAATTCTAATTATATATCAAAAAATCTATACAAACATTTAATTAAATAAATCAATAATCATATATGCCAACACAGATTCTAAATCTTGATCGATACGGTGAATAAACTTGATTGTCTACCAACCCTTTATTTATTTTTACTGGATTTCAATTTAAATTGGATAGGAGTTAGCACATTGTAATTGATGAATTCAATATAACTTGGTTAAAATCTAATATACTTTTTTTCCTCAAACCTAGGTTATTGTGACTTTTTTTAAAAAAAATAACATTAAAATATTGATTTGTTTTTACTTAAATTAATTCATTTAATTTAATATCTCAAGTCATGAGCTCGAACAAATTTAATAATGATGTTTCAATAATTTAGTTTTTATTTGATTAAATGACGGTAAAAATAAATATTCACATGACAACACAGTAAATTAAATCATGAAAGGGAAATGTGTTTCTTTACCATTAATTTTTTTTCTTCCATTCATGCTTTTTTTTTTTGTTTTGACAGGAAAACAATTTTTTTGCTAGCAACATAGTTTACTAAATAAAAAACAAAAATAATTATAAAAAAATATTTAAAAATAATAACTTGAACAAAAAAAAGAAAAAGGTATATTCTTAATCAGAAAACTAACTTTCTTGATCATGCATTTTCTTATTATTCTGATAAAAATATTTTTTTATCATAAACATTATTTTAAAAGTAAAAACTTATCATGATCATTAAATAAAATTTCAATTAAAAAATAAAATATTATCAATCAATCATTTTTATGCTAGATTAATGATTTTTTTTAAATATCTATGTAATAAATTAAAATAAAACAATAAAAATAAAATTTCCATCCTCTTTCGATATTAATGAGCGGGCAATATAAAAAAAGTTACATGCTAGGCCGATACATACTTGTTAATAAAGCAATCAGTAGTATTATTATGAAAAGCCTCGCTCTTTTTCAAAACAGTTGCGCGATTGGACAATCCTTAGATATTACTTTAATAAATCGATCCAAGTATTTTTTTTTTTTTGTCGATAATCAAGAAGTACTCAGAACAACCATTTTCTCTCCTCTTTTTTTTTTTTTTTGGTCAGCTCTCTATCCTTTAAAATCCAAGCAAATGAAATGTAAAATAAATGAGATTCATGACTAAAACGTGAAATTCTGAAAAAATAAAAAA
>Ga0325404_1004469_pt1 | contig 14869 bp, 8 predicted proteins | sample PopdelMetagenome_18_FD_205664 | JGI IMG/M metagenome (GOLD analysis project Ga0325404, IMG submission 205664) | Populus deltoides microbial communities from Bellville, Georgia, United States - Xylem-Control-R1 | ecosystem: Host-associated > Plants > Phyllosphere > Stem > Wood/Secondary xylem... | reverse complement strand
CGGTTTCCATTCCTCTCTTTATCATTTTCAACCACCTAATAAGAAATAAAACAAGTGATTTTGGAAAGAATTTTTTGCAAAGAGAATTTTTCAAAGGTCTTGAAGTTCACCTGATTGCGAGCTAATAAGACATGTTGGGCATCATTTTTCGAGCTCGACTAAGCTTTGTTGGAATTGCTGCATTCCTTCATCCATTTTTTTGGGTTATAAGAGAATATGTAAAAGCCCTAGTTTAGGGTCTGATAATTAACTTAGAGGTTTTGCAGAGTTTGCTCAAGCGGAGAGGGGAGCAACATCATCAGTGCAAGACTGTTTGGCCGTGGAGGAGACATAAGAAATTAACATGGGGTTTTGGGCTTTAGATTTATCAGAGCTCATCGCTGCTATTTTGCTTCCAGAGCCTAATGATTGAAACCAAGAAGGCTCATGGGCTCAATCTGTTAACACAAATTAAGTACCTTCAGGCCGGCTTTTTACACAGGCCAACATCCGATTGCACTCTTGAATTTTTTTTCACAATCTTGTCTTGTGGAGAATAAATTAACTTGTATGTTAAACTCGGGATGACTCGGAAAAATCCGTCTTTAAATTTGTTCTGATTAAGTTTTTAATTGAATTGAATATTAATATATTAAAAATTAATTCACTTATTTTTAATAATTCACGACATAATTAAACTCAATCTAAACTCGAAAAAACCAACAATTTGAGTTGACAGTAAATTCACAAATTAATCTGATGATCTAATCAATTATGGTCTTTTTCGAACCCGTCCCAATGTATTGATCGCCTAGCCATCTTGATTCTGCTTGGAATGATTCTCTTCAAGTATGAAAGAAGTTTATTTCTGTGGTTAGAAAATATTTTTATAAAAATTAAAAACTTTAATTTTTTTTATATATTTTAAAATCGTTTTAATACGTAGGTATTTAAAATAATTTTTTAAAAATAATAAAAAAATATTATAAAAAATAATCTCACTATAATACCAATTATTCTAATTAATACATAAACAACTACTAGCGAGTCATACTCTATGCTGCGGGTAACTGTGTTAGAGAATACAAGTTATTATCACCACCATTGATTCCCAAGTAACACCGTTCATGGATGCAATTCCTTTTTTGGCTATTTGTTTATCAGAATGAGAGTAGAGCAGGCTAGAAACTTGAGCCTACCAATGATCATCGGCGACAAGTTCTCGGACCAGCTTCTCTGTGCTGTTAGCTGTGACAGTGGTATAATTGGCATCTGAAGGCTGCGTTGAAGAGTGATTTCCCCATATGATTACGTTCTTCACATCACTGACATGAACATTTAGCGTGTCAGATATGTGGCTCAAGGCTCTCTGTTGTGGTCGAGCCTGGTGAGGCATGCATGTGATGTTTTTTATCCAGGATTGAAGGAGCAGATATTCTTTCAAGACGAGCGCCTTAGTGTTTACAGGATTTGCAACCATTAGGATCTGCTATGTACTAGCAACGTAAGGCATCAACTTTGGCGAGAAATAGAATATCAGAAGAGCATTAAAAGACGTGAATCAGAGCCTGCCGATTGATTACAGTCCAAGTGCCAAGCTTCTTAAGAGTTTGTTGTTATTACAGTGATATAACATCAAAAAAAATATCAAATAACCATCTCAAAATTTAAAAGTTCAAGCTTGTCGGTAAAATTTAATTAAGATATGATATATATTAACTTTTAAATATTTTTTAATTTAAAATTTTTTAAACTTAAAACTTGTATGATTTAATTTTATTTGATGAACAAAGTTTTAATATCATGTAAAGAATCATTTCAATTAAAAAAAATTTAAATTGTTAGATAATATTTCAGAATATAATTTATATAATTTTTTAATTGAAAAAAAAAGGGATGAGAATGGAAAAAATAGGATGGCATGAACTGAGTGCAGGCGATTCACTCGGTATCTAACCTGGCAATCAGGAGCAGCATGTTCCAAAGCTGAAGCGTGAGCCTTGAGGAGAAGTGCATTTTCATGCAGTGTATCCTTCCTTTCCATGTTGTCCGAGTAACCAGCAACTATAACAGCAATATTGATACCTTTACAAGCTTCAATGGCATCGGTTGTTGCAATTATACCTGTGGAACCACAAACAAAGGAAGTAAGACCTTCCACAGTTCCATGCCAGTAACTATCAAATCTGTATCCATCTAACCATTAAAGTAAGAGTTGCACCTGGAGAAGAGGAAAGACAGCATCTGTCATTTCCATTTGGACTCGGCAGAATGACCAAGCAAGTGCAGAATTACGGACTGATCTGGGCCTAACATGAACCCTCTTGCAATCATTGGAAGAAGAGCATAGCCTACTTGTCCTGTCCAGGAAATTGTTAATTCCAAAGCTCAACTTATTTTCCCATCTCTTCAATAATTATCAGTTCAAAGAATTTTGAGAAGAAAAAAAGGAAATTTTTAATTTCTTCAGGATTCCTTGGATTCTTGTTATGTTTGGCTATTGAAAATATTGTGATTTTGTATCTGTAATTTCTGAAATGTCAATGATCAGACACCCTAAAGTTCTAAATCAAGGTTAAGAACGGATTAAATTCAGGAATTCAATCAAAAAAATTAATTTTCATTCTTGCTCCCTACGTTTTTCTCAGCAATCAACCGGGCCATTAAAAAAGTACTGCAATGCATAAAGGAAGCAGAGATTACTAGTAGCTCCAGTGAACAGAATCCCGACTGCATCCTGTGTCATTGTTGCAGATCAAATGATAAGCATTGAACCAAACAAAAAGCAAAATAAAACGCTAGAGAGAGACCGGTAGCTAGAGAAAGCTTATATCATCGAATCACAGATCCATTAATGGTTAAAATTTTTAGAACTGCACCATTAACTGTGCAGATGATTTCACTTGTCCTTTTGAAGAAAAACCGGTAGATGATTTCACTTATATCTAAACCGCCGATTTTAGATGGGCTTCTAGCCATTGTTAAAAAAATGGCTCAGCAAAGAGGGGGGAAAAAGAAAAAAGTATACAGTTTCAAAGAAAAAGGAGGTGATAAGGAAGGAGGTTGGATTGGAACTGATGAAAAATATAATTTAGTGGTTTGCAGTTGAAAGGAACATGTCACCATGAAACCAAATGTTGCTTGCCCCTTCATTTTTTATACGCGAGCGATCCCCATGTTTCTTGTGCTGTATCTTGTGGGCAGTGGCATCAAAGAAAGTTCAAAAACTCAGGCTATCATCCACAAGTGAGTAGCCACTTCTAAAAATCAAATCATAGAAAATAGCTCGTCAACTCAAAATTCCATAACAATTATACACTTGCGTATACAATAATTTCCAAAAAATTACTCATCGTAGTACTACTTCAGCACAACTATATTTTAGTTTAAAGCTCTTACAAGATTCGATGTATTATCATAGATTTACAAGTGCAATAATATTCTATGAAATATATATATATATAAAATGAATATTCGGATCATCTTGAGTATATCTTAATTAATCTCACGGGTCTTGAGATTAATGACCATATAAATATTTAGTAGTCCTGAAATTTATGGAACTCGAACTACTAATTTTTAAAAAACAAATATAGAAGCTGTTCCTCTTAGAATTAATATCTTCTATATTAATTAAATAGCACAACACCTAATAAATCTTATATGAATTAAATTAATGGACCATGGCTTCACAGCATAGGGTAGTTTCTCTTCCACTTGAAAACTCCGCCTCATCCTTTTGCCTCATGATGGAAATCCCAAATTGTAATGACTAAGTTGTTTCGTTGGGATAAATAGTTATAGAATTGGACTACTTAAAACTGGTGTCCTATTTTTCTTTGATAAAAATGTTAAAATTAGATACTCATAAAAGGGATTATATATATAATCCCTTTTATATATATAATTTCCTCTCTATCTCTCTCTCTCCGTTTTTAAGGCCCACAAAATAACTGAGCTTGCAGCGAGGAGTGGCATTTCTAAACAAGAATTGAAACGAAAGGAAGCAAAGCGCTAATGCAGGGTTTGAAATCAGCAGCGTCTCTATTGATTAGAAGCTGCTGTAACAATAATAAATCTAAGCTTTCCCATAGCTTTCTCACACATTGCCCACAGCACAGCAGAAGCCTCTCTTCTTCTCCTCCAACTGAAGATGATCTTGACAACCAAGTTAGTCTCTCTCTTTTGTCGTTCTTTTGTTTAAAAAGACCAACCCTTTACTGGATTGTTTGTGTTTTTTTTTCTTGTCAAGTTTAAGACTCGGGTTCCTTTTGGGGTAGGTACTCGTTGAAGACAAAGCTAATTCAAAAAGTGTCTTTCTTAATAGACCTTCAGCTCTTAATGCTCTTAATACTAATATGGTGAGTGTTTTTTTGAACTGGGTTTGATTCAAAATTGTTTCTTTTTAATCGGGTTTGTTTAATTTTGGTTTTTTTAGGGTGCCAGATTGTTAAAATTGTATAAAGCTTGGGAGAAAGACTCAAGTGTTGGGTTTGTTACATTAAAGGTAAGATCCCCCCCTATGGTTTCAGCTATGTGTTTCTTCTTCTTCTTTTTTCTTGATTGGTTGTCTTTTAATCTGTGCTAAGGGATACTTGGTGTGTTTGTTTTGAATTTGTGAAGGGCAGTGGCAGGGCATTTTCTGCTGGTGGAGATATTGTTAATCTCTATCACCTAATAAACCAGGGTAAGAGATCAGAGTTTCATACATGCGTATTGAAAATATTATTGTGATCTTGCTTATTCAGCTGCTTAATATTTGTTTCAATCAATGCAGGGAAATTGGAAGCGTGTAGGGAATTTTTTGGGACTTTATATACATTCATATACGTACTAGGTACATATTTGAAGCCACATGTAAGTGTTCAAGATTTAAATCGTCAACAGCTTGTATAGATTGCTGGATTTTGAGTCTGGTTTTTTCCATTTCAGTGTCAATTTTTGTAGCTCTGATATTGACATGCATGAAGGTTCCTTGTCGGTGATCAGTATAATTACACTGGTTGATTAATAACTCAAGGAAACGTGGCTGATATCTTATTTATAAGTTTACTTGTATTAGTAAGTTATCAGCATGGTTACATTGGTGAGTAACAATTTCCTTGTAGGTGGCTATTTTGAATGGCATTACCATGGGTGGTGGGACTGGAATTTCAATCCCTGGAACATTTCGACTTGCAACAGACAAAACTGTATGTAATAGAAAACAAGTATTGATCTTGTAATAATGCTGTTTATTCCCCCCCCACCCCCCAGCTGCCATTTAAATTTATTTAAAGCTAATGGTGTATCCTTGTGTTATGTTCATGGATGTGCATGTCACAATGGAGTTCTTTAATGCCAATAATCATGAAAGTTGGCACTTCAGCCCATTTAGAGCTTTCGGCGTGTCATTTTTTAAAAAAAAGAAAGTTTTCAGTATGTCCATTGTGTTTAATGGCCATGCAGATTGTTATTCGCTACATGTTTTATTGACAAGGGAACAGCTTGTCTTTGAGTTGCCCATATGAAACCCAAAAATCTTGTATTAAGAAGGAAATCTCATTTAAAAACCTTGTTTCTGTACCCTGGTGGTCATGACATTCAGTAAGTGCATATTAGTGATGCTTCCTTTCCTATATCCAGTGATGTGAATGTGTAGCAGTGCAGAATCAGTGACTTGTTCAGCATATCTATTTGAATTAATTGTTTACGACTATATAAATTTTGCAACTCATGTAGGTTTTCGCCACACCTGAAACTCTGATTGGATTCCACCCTGATGCTGGAGCATCCTTCTTCCTCTCACATCTACCTGGTCACTTAGGTACTCTTGCAGTACTTTTTCTTTCTTGGGTAGTATTATTAAATCCCTTTTTTATGGGCTTAAATGAAAACATCCTTGTCTGTAGCCTCACTTCATCGATTAGCAACTGAGACTGTTTGGTATTTTGGTAGCTTTTGCTTTTTACCTAACCACAGAGAAAAAAATGTTTGGTTAGCCAACTAGCTTCTGCCTTTTGCACCGGGCGCCATACATAATTGCGTTTCAAACATTGGTTTTGTAGAAAGCTAAAGTAACTTGTTTCTTATTTATTTTGCATGCAAAAATCTATCTCATAGCAATTTTAAGAAAACACAATTTTTTAAACTTATCTTTTTAAAACCACAACTTAAAAGTGTTTTTTTTAATACTTTAAATACTCTAGTATGAGTATAGCATAAGGTGTATTCTTGTTTGCAGGTGAGTACTTGGCTTTAACCGGAGAAAAGCTTAATGGAGCAGAAATGATTGCTTGTGGCTTAGCTACACACTACACGAATAGCGAAGTTAATACTGGTGAAACCTTTTCTTGTTTTATCTTGATTTATTTCTCTGTCCTGATTGTATGACATTATCCTATGTTGTTTGTTTTGATCCTGTAGAAACTTCATTTAGTTGAACATCATTTTGGGAAACTGGTCACTGATGATCCTTCTGTCATTGAAACTTCTTTAGAACAATATGGCGACCTTGTCTATCCAGATAAGATGAGTGTACTTCACAGGTAATATATTGTCTTTCATTTTCATTCTGTAGCATGTTCTTGTTTTACTGTAAAATAACATTTGCCTTTCGTAGCATACGCAACAAAACCTAATCCCCCCTCCCCCTGAAAAAAAAAGAAGCTACTCGTGTTTAACAACATGATAATCTATTCAGTTGACCTTATGTTGTATTGTTTGTTTAGGATTGCAATGGTCGATAAATGTTTCAGCCATGACACAGTTGAAGAAATCTTTGATGCTCTGGTAAGATTTTATTCTGATAGTCACATGTTTTCCTTGACCCAGAACAACAAATCCAATCAAATGTTCACGTGATAGAATCTTTTTATATAGATCGCTCCCCGAGAACAATTGGAAGTTTTACGCTTTGCATTCTTTTTCATCATTATCGAAGAAAATAAACCTTATCCAGTTGTGGCTCCTTTGAATTGGTTTTTTTGGGAGAAAGAATTTGGAGACAAAGGACTAAGCAGACAGATATGACGTGCAAAGGGTGGGTGCATAAAAAGGAAGGAAAGAACTCCTTCACTTGTGGGTATAAACTGAGTTAAAAACCTTCTGGGGTGGGAAATCTTGAAGATTTTCCAGCAGCCCCTTCTTTTGACTCCTTGTGAAGGACTGAAAAGAGTGATGGTCCTGTCAGCTTTTATCTTGGAAGAGCCGTTAGCAAAGCCCAAGTACTGCCCATTAAAATGCAGCTTGCTGAACAGATTCCCCTGAAAAGCCATTGTTTCCCCCATACCTTCCCCCAACCCCACCCCACCCCAGGGGAAGAAATAAACGCTAATTGTTAAAAATTATAAATATCCTAGCTACTAAAAGGAAACATGGATCCTACAGTTCCTTCTAGGTGAAAAGGGTAATGAATGCATATAAAGTCCCAAAACGTAGTTTTCTCAGACAATTTAAGTGATTTTTGTCATTTTATTCACTCTGGTCCTTCAACTTTTAATTTAGGCAATATCATCCCTAAATCTAAAGCGATCCGGGCTTTTAGCTTAAAGAATACAGGTCAAATCCATGCAATTTTCCCAAAAAAACTTATGTGGTTTTTGTAATTAAATTCACATTAATCCGTAAAATTTTAATATGTGATTTGGTCCCTTCACAATCATATATCAGGTATTTTTACATTCATTTTTATTTCAGTCCACCGACTTTAAATTTATTCAATGCATTCCCTACATGTTAAGGCTTTTTTTTATTTAAAATTTTTCATTTTAGTTTACAAACTCTAAATCCAAAAAAATAGAGTAAATTAATGTGTGGGATGACAAGATTTGTCCATAAAAAATTAAATGAGCTTTGAGTTCAAAAAAAGGGTTGTCATGGGTTTTTGGTTTTCTTTAAATACATGCAATAAATAGAAAAATAAAAACAAATCTTGATGCTATAGATTTCGATTCGATATGCAAACTTTTTACTTCATTTGCACATATAAATATTTTTCAAACTTGATTTTAATATATTTGAGCTTTAATTGAATTTATTATAACAATTTTTCTAAGCAGACCCATGACAACACACTGGCCCTATGCTAATAAATTCTAATTATCTTTTTTCCAGCAAAAATTGCTATCATGATTTTAGATAACCATTTCTCTCAGGAAAGGGAAGCTGCTGAAACAAATGATCCATGGTTCAATTCCACTCTAAGAAGACTTAAAGAAGCGTCACCATTGAGCTTGAAGGTTGCCTTGAGATCTGTGAGTCCTTGAACCATTGTCATCTGGCTGACTCTCTCTTCTACAATCATTTCTTTGTTATAATCTAAGCTACAAACATCAACTGGTTCAGATACAAGAAGGTAGATTTCAGACACTTGATCAGTGCTTGGTCCGTGAATATCGAATGAGCCTACAAGGAATATCCAAGCGAATCTCTGGTGATTTTTGTGAGGTATGAAATGTAATCTATCTTTCAATTGAATAATATTTCAGAATCTTTAGTCATTACCATTTAATTTTGTGTTGTGTTTTTATAACCTTGTCAGGGGGTTCGGGCACGAATGGTGGACAAGGACTTGGCACCGAAGGTATGAATGGAAAGTTTACTTGTATACCAAGATGGAATTTGACAATCCTAATTATTTGCAGAATGTAGCTCTAAGATAATGTACTCCACTACTAGAAAGGTTATCTGATGGATTATTGAAATCATTAGTTCAAATATAGCAACCCTAGCACCATTTATTTAAATAATAGGCGTGTTAGCATTAAGTAATTGTATCATCATGCATTTTGAAACATGCAGTGGAATCCTCCAAGCTTGGAACAAGTGTCTGAGGACATGGTGGACCGCTATTTCTCTCCTCTTAGTGAATCTGAACCGGATCTAGACCTTCCAACAAAACAACGAGAAGCTTTTACATAGTTACCACACAAAGGGAATTTTTTTGTTAGACTTTTTATGTTTTTGAAAGACTAGGAAAGGCAGATGAAATATAGGCCTTTTACTGTCTCAGATTATTGTAAGAACATATGATAGATTCATGTATTCTGGGACTGAGTAGCTTCCAAAATAAGTTCAAATAACCTTTATTAGCTCGTCATTTTGTAACGTTATTAGAGCTGTGAATGGTGTTAAAGCTTATTGATTTCAATTTTATCCTATAAAGTTCGCTCAGGCACAGCTTGTGGTTGGAGCTTTCGTCATCTATTGTAACATATCTCTTGCATTAGAATGAACATTCTTTCCAGTAGTGGAGGGAGGGGCTCTGATTTCAGTTCTGTACTACGGTTGAAGAGATCAACGATACAATAGAAATTCACTGAGAGAATAATGATTCCTCGTCATTTATATATATATTACGAAGCTTCATACGAGTGAAGCCACGAAGATTAAGTTAGCCAGGGAACCACATGGTCTGAGCTATGAAGTGTGAATACAACTTTTTTTTTAAAAAAAAAATGTTTTGTTTTTTAACCATTTTCTTTTGGATTTTAATCTCTTTAAACTAGAAATAACATGATCCATCATAAGAAGCAACTCCTCAAATTCACCCGTCCTTTTGGATTTGGCCAAAAAGCAAGTAATTTTATCATAAGAACCTATTATTATCAAGTTAAAATATAATGTTTTAAGAGTACAATAGTCATTTACCATTGTGTTTTCCAATAAAAAAATAACATTACCATTGTTTTTACTTGTACGCACAACTTGAACTTGCAGTGCATGACAACGTCACGACAATGGCAAACATTCAAACAAGCCCCTCAGAACAAACACTGATAGAATGTGAGATTTGTCCGAAGAAAGGGACGAGCCAGACCTTTAACCGTGCACAAGGGAGTTCAGGTTTCTTGCCGACCTTTTTTCCTAAGAGGGGTATTGGCTGATCACAGCAGAATTCAAGACGAAAAGTTAGCTTTAAAAAGAAGAAAAACATACAATTTTTCCTCCTCCATCGCTGACGTAAAACCAATTAATAATCGCAAGGAATCCCTTATAAGATACAAAGAAAGAGATGAAAAACCATAATCGAATGACATGATTCTAATTAAAACCTAAAAATCTCCGGACCATATAGCGATGTTTTCTCCTCTCTAGGTAGGGCATCATTTCAATCAAAGAACCAGTTATAAAATTGATCTCAAAAGCAAATCCTCTGCGTTTCCTTCAGCTAAATAAGCAAGATACGTCAAAGACGGCGATCCAATCATCCAACAACAAAAATCTACTGCAATAAAGTCAAGGATATCCAGTCTTACAAGACAAACTTGTATCAAAATACGGCTACATCCAACGCAGCAAGTACTAAACAAACAGTAATAAACTATCATAATAATCTCTCAATGGCAAAGTCTTCAAGAAAGCACCAAGTCCGCACAGAAACAAAAGCACCAAATACATGTCCGTGCAATCACCGATAGCGGCGGAGAGAAAGAGTTTGGTTCCTTTTCCATGTTGCCCTCCTGGAAGGCCGTGCCTTGTGGTGCAAGTGTCCCCTTCCTCGGAGACCCCTGTACTTCTTTCCAGCAGATGTGAGACCACGAAGCTCCCTGTGTTTGTGGACAGGATTGCAGATCCAGTTGATCCTTGGATCATTGCGAATAGCATTGTGAGCAGCATCGACCAGGATGACCTCAAAATATTTGTAAGTGGAATCCTGAAAAGTGAAAAGTTAAATCAGCTACAGGAAAGTTTTTGAAAGTAACACCTGACCAAAAAATTTGACTAGCACAACTTGAAAAATAATTAGCAAAATTGAACTGCCATATTGAAATCAGCACAACCACATAGATTTCTTCCCAACAAGAAGATAACAAATTGAAATATATGAAAAATTTGTTTTGGAATTCAATTTAAAATAATACTTATCCTTTGCAAATCAAAACAAATGATTTATTGACATCATTTTATTTTCAATATTTATTTTATCTATTTTTTAAAACAGTTCTCTCAGAAAACTTTTTCCAAAAAATTTTTAGTTATCAAAACAAAAGATTTTTAAAGTCATTTTATTCCATTTTTAAAATTTTCTAAATAATATCATTTTCATTTAAAATCATTTTCAATTTAAATTTCAATAAAATTCCTTGGTTTGTCAAATTGAAATGGACTTAAAATAAAAATGATGTTGAAAAGCATAAATTTCAATAGGATTTTATCATATACTATTAATTAATTAATTCACCAAGGAATGAAATTTAAATTGACTACAACTAATTATTTATATTTTAAATCCTTTTAAATTTGACAAACTGAGTTTTATTGAAATTTAAATTGAAAATGATATAAAATGAAAATGTTTAATTATTTTGAATTAAAGAGGACAGGTATTATTTAAATATTTTTAAAAAAATAGGAATAAAATGACATCGATAAATAAGTTGTTGTGATAACTCAAAAAATTTAGGAAAAAATTTCCGATAGAGACCTTATTAAAAAACAAATAAATATTGAGAATAAAATGACATCAATAATAAATTAGTTGTTTGATTTGATGTGAAGATGATAAGTATTATTTAAAATTTTAAATTGAACTACAAAACCAAATTTTTTTATATATTTCAAAAAGTTAAACAGCATACCCTATTAAATTGCGTTGTTGAGAAGAAGACAACTATAGATTGCCCTATTCACTAGGGCAACTCATCAATTATGCTATTTTGCTAATTATTTTATAGATTGCCCTATTCACTAGGGCAACTCATCAATTATGCTATTTTGCTAATTATTTTTCAAGTAATACTAGTTTTTTAAAAAAACAATTGTGGCGTTAGCTTGAAAAAAAAACTCCAAGATAACATGTATGGAGCCTAAGAGAGATGAGGAGGAATCAAGAGTTGGCAATAGCCAACACAGGTTTATCACCTCTGATCTCGCTTGCCAAGTAATTATTATTTCAAACACTGAAGACTGTCAGTTTCACATGACTGTCATATGTGCTTGCACCAGATGGGGTCTACACAAGTTTCAAAAGATAGTCATACACCCTTGCATTCAAGCATTCAAACACAATGAATAGAAGTTTCATAATATCTATAAGTGGAATCCTGAAAGGTTAAGGTTAAATTAGCTTTAGAGTACAAGCCAACACATATAGAGCCTAAGAAATATGAAAAGGGTTTCGATAAGTCTTAGAGAGGCAACACAGGCTAATCATGTTATGACCATCTTATGTAAATATCATTGGGACATTCTTAGTTCAATTGAACATCAAACATGCTTAATAAAAACAGGGTCCTCATCAAGTCATTATAAATCATATTGTAAACCTATTGCCTCCTAACATAACATGGAAAGTTGAAAGAGCAAGTAAAAATGAACTTCTAACAAACCTCATTAATCCAATATGAGTTGAGAACTTTGAGACCACCTAATTTCCTTCCTGCACGCTCCTCGGCAACAGATCTCTTGCTACGCTGGAACTTGAGCTGTGTAACACCCTGATTTGTTGGCTTGCCATAAACAATACCCTTAGGAACAGGCCTCTTCCTTCCACCACGTCTCACACGAATGCGATAGACCACGTACCCCTGAAAATCCAATGTATATCATCACCAAGTAGATGCACACCGGATAATGTAATTGCTAACTCAGTCACCAGCACCAAATAAAGTGATGGTTAACTCAGTCACCAGCACCATGAATGGCAAACTACATAGATGAAAGTAACTGCAAACAAAAGCTTCACCTGCTTTGCCTTGTAACCCAAACGGCGAGCCTTATCAGGACGAGTAGGATGAGTGACACGCACAATTGAAGGATGTTGCCGGTATTCCCAGCACCTCACCCTCTGCAGAAACCTCATAACGTCTGACTGTTTCTTCCTCCATAGCTCCGAAACATACTTATAAGCCCCTAAACATCACCACACTCATTATTAAACCCCAGATCCCAGAATTCAAAAATCATAAACACAACCAAAACCCATGTTTCTATTCTAACTCTAGTAGTATTCAAGCAACGAAAATACCAAAAGACCAGGAAAGAAACCCGGCTTGATAGGCCTATTTCATATATCAAGTGGCCAAAAAAGCAGTGATGAAAGCTCTAACCAGCATAAGACATTCTGTTTTTCGACATGATTTAACGAATTATTTAAACCCCATCAGTCATTAAGTTCAATAATATCAACAACTTCATGTTCATCAAATCATCAGATTGTAAGCTAAAAAGCCATCAAATCAAGCTCATTTTTAAACCAAATAAATAAATAGAATCATCCAAGAAACTACACAGACAGCGTTAAAGATTGAAACATGAAAAGAGATCAATAAATAGCAGAATCTACGAGGGCTTTCTTACCCATTGTTGTGTGGCAGTGGAAGTCGAAAACGGCCCCCTCTCCTTTCCTCCAAGGCTTAATATTGTGAGGCGGGATGCCCTAGTTTTTATTTATGTATCAGAAAGTTAATCCTAGCCGTCAGATCTTATCTGATATTGGGTCATGTCGGACTCATATTATCTCTGGGTTGGATCTAGCGGCTCTGACTGGGTTTAGTTTAGTCCGGCCCTAAACTTAAGTTGTTGTTTGTCATTTTGCAGGCCCATGTTACAATGTAATTATTTTACCTCAAAATTGAGCTCCTGGGAAAGGTAGTTGATAAATACGTTTATGGCAAAATAAAAGCGTACGTCTTACATATCTACGACACAAGAATGTTCTAACACCACAAGTGTTCAATATCATTACATGTTTTTTGATGGATTGTATGATTAAAATCTTAGAACAAGCTTGTAGATTAATGATACTCTTGCATGAATACAATGAATGAGTTCTCATTCTGAGTTACATTGAGTTGCGACTATGTACAATTGATTTTTGCTCCGTCGTGATGTATTCTTGTATGACCGTGTCGGTTAAATAAAATTATCATCATTTTAAATAAATACATTATTTATGATGCTCTAAAAATCTAAAAAATAACTTTTCACCATGTTTGGATAATGGATAGTTATGTATTCATGCTAATCTTCAATTCTGTATAATTGAGGACTGTAAAAGTTGGTGACATAAGTTGCAAAACAATCCATTTTTAGGGATTTTGGAACATGCAATGATTAAATCAATAATTTTATTATAAAGAGCTACAATAAATAAATATTAAATTTTAAAAATAAGAAAGTTTGTTCTTAGTTTATGTATAATAAATGCTGAAAATAAGTTGTAAACGAGTGAAAATTGTAAATCTCCTACCTAGATTATTCAAAGTATATTTATAACTTTTAATTTTTTATTTTCTTGCACGATGAGTCCTATGTCTTTTCCTTCTTCATATCCAAGTACGAGAAAGACCCTTACAATCAACTTTCATGTTGATTGTAGTGTTTTTTTTAACAACATTAAAATTGATAAAAGTATCACGTGTCTATAAAAGACGATCCTACATCAATATATACATGATATTAATATTGATGGAATCATCTTTTATAATAAACATTAATATTAATTGATGCATGAATGACTTTTAAAAAACTTTTTATACAAGTAGAGTGTAGAGAGATTGTGATTCTAAATTCTTACTTTGGATGCTTGTATCCAAAGAAATCCTTGGCCCAAAGAGGCGCTAGTCCCGACATTTTGTCAGACACACAAATGTCTGGGTTTTAATGTATAGCCAAGCTTAAAGGGGATTAGATCTGAGATCTTGTCAAATCCACAGAAGTTTGGGCTTTGCACATAATCGAGCTCAAAAGAATATTGGCTTTGATATCTTGCCAAACTCATAGGCATATGGATCTGGTGCTTAGTTAAACCCAAAAGAAAGTTGAGTTTGACATCTTGTCGAATCCAAAAATATTTAGATTTAACACGTAACAATAACCACGGGGGTTGGACTTGGTATTTTGTCAGACCCTCTTGTCATGGTCTTGGTCTTCTTTCTCTTAATCCCTTTTAATCATGAGTTTTTTT
>Ga0325404_1004468_pt1 | contig 14871 bp, 10 predicted proteins | sample PopdelMetagenome_18_FD_205664 | JGI IMG/M metagenome (GOLD analysis project Ga0325404, IMG submission 205664) | Populus deltoides microbial communities from Bellville, Georgia, United States - Xylem-Control-R1 | ecosystem: Host-associated > Plants > Phyllosphere > Stem > Wood/Secondary xylem... | reverse complement strand
AAATAAATGAATCTATTATACAATATATATGATTCAAATTTCTAAACTTGTTTATTAAATTGATGAGATATGGATTATTTAATGTGGTTTTATGATTTTTAGGTGAGTTTTGAAAGAAAAATAAGCACGAGTTGCATAAGATATTTAAAGATTAAAATGGAGAAAATCTAATAAAAATATGGTTAATCAAACACCATAAACTTTCAGGCCCTGTATATTTGATGAAAAGTGGTTTTTTAGAAATTATTTTTTAAATTTTTTTTGTGTTTGTTTAACATTAAAAAAGTTAGTTAATAAAAAATATTTTTCAATCAAAGAAAAAATTTGACTTGGTTTATAGGAAAGTGTTTCCCTTTAATTTTGAACGAAAAATATTTTTGAGAAGTTGTAAAAAGCTTGAAAATATCTTATTATTTATTAATTATATCAAACTTAGTTCTGATTTTTTAATTGCTATATATTTTATTTTGATTTTTTTAAATTTCATCATTTAAAAATTTATTTAATTTAATTACTATAACAACTTTAATCCCCATTCTTCTTTTATTATTGAAATTAGAGAAGATAATTGTTAGGGTTGTCAATAAAAAAAATACCAAATTTTGCGCGGTACTTCTTATTTTGTTCTTATGAATTTTGTTTTGGACAATTATGTGCAAGATAATTATTATGATGCATTTGACGGGCATAAATTATATTGTAATAAAAAAAATTAAAATAGACCTATATATGGAACACCCTAGAACTGTTGTTTTTAATTATTAATATGAGTATCTGACCAGTTTACATGTATTTTAATTAATTTTATAAATTTTAAAAATAATAATTATATAAACTTACTGTATTTATCATATTAATAATTATATGGCGTGAAATTTCGATGCTCCGACGGGGAAGCTGCCATGAAATTCCTTATTGCAAGCTGCCATGCCCCCACCTGCCTCGACAGTTGACTTGACTTAACTGTAGCAGTATTCTAAGTCTTTGAGCTAATGGAATCCTCCAAGTCTTCAACTCCGGTGAAAGGAAACTCAGTCCTTAAGCCTTTAAAATTCTTGATTTGGTCCTTGTGTTCTTCTCTTTATGAAATGTCACCCCCAAGTTCTATGTATTAATAAATTAAAATCTACACATGAAATATCCTCTAAAGGACACACATCTCACGATCTTATGGGTCCCCACAATGAGATTTAATTTGTTCATAAATTAAACCATGATAGAAGGGCTGTCAAGGACCAATGTCACAAAGTTTAAAGATTAGGGACGAAGTTTCTTTTGATCACCAATCAAAAAATAATTTAAGGTTGAAAAGTCAATCCTCTCAATTCCACACACTTTACACATCATCAACACAAGACGACAAGCATGTAATGATGCTTTACTTCGCTTCTCAAGAAAGAAAACAAGATGGGAAATCCAGTTCCCCGGAAAAGATTTCTATCTACCCAAAACAGCCCAGAAACCATTTTCCTCTTAACTTCAGTTCCTCACTAGTTGTTGTTCAAAAATCAGCAGGTTTTTCTTTGTGAAAAGGAAGCCATGGCAGGTCAAGTTGTGATATCAGCAGTTGCTGGGGCTGGTTTCCAGATGATTTTTGGTGATTTCATAAACGTGGTTTTAGAAGCACTGAAAAACAACTCCCAGTTCAAGCGAAGCTTGAAGCGCCTAGCGGATATGTTAGAAGAAATGGCTCCAAATATCAAGAGAATAGAATCTTTCAACAGAGAGCTTGATCAACCAAAGCAACTTGAAGGGCTCAAAGGATTACTGAAAAAAGGCAATGATTTAGTCTTTAAATGCTCAAAAATCCATAAATACAACTATTATCAGAGGCCTCTTTATAACAAGAAACTTCTCAAGTTAGGGAAGGATATTCGTGGTCATATTACCCGTTTGCAACTTCAGGGAATAGCAGATACAAAAGAGATTTTGCATACACAAAATTCGACTTTGGTCGCTGTGAAAGGTGTTTCTTCTGGATTAGGACAGTTAAATGATCAAATCGGGAAGTTAAGCATGACTCTAAGCAATGGTGGTTGGGTGGATTCAAGCAAGAGCTATAGTAATACTATTTTAGCTGGTGTGTGCTCGCCTCCTCTACTGAAAGTGGATCCTGTTGGATTGAAGATTCCATTGAATGATTTGAGAAAGCTGCTTAATGATGAGACATCACATCATATAGTTTTAACTGCTCCTGGAGGATGTGGAAAGACAACATTGGCTACAGCACTTTGTCAACATGGGGATGTTAAAGGTACACATTTACTACTTGAGAGTTCTTTAGACTACCTCCTTTTGTCTGTCTACTTCTTCTGCTTATTTTTGGTGCGGCTATTTGTATCCATGGTAAGAGAGTGTTTTAGTTAGTACACCTGTTATAAAGGTTCTATGATCATGTTAGGCAAACAATTTTGCAAACAGAATAGGGTATCTGAACAAAGTTGAGCTTTAGTGCCCGAAAAGGTTTCCTTATGTTTTCTTCTCTTCAGGGTAATTGCCAGGTACATCCATTTCCTTGTTCTGTTAGTATCTGAGGTAAATTGCTGCTGTTTTCCTTTTTGTTTTTCTGGTCTAATGTGTATCTCTATTAAGCTTCATGTACATTCTATTGTTGAATTATTCATTTTTCAAGAAATAAAAACGGATGATTTTGTCAAGTTGAATTGTAACCAAATGTATGATATTTTAGACACAGTTCATTACTTGGAACTCTTTAGCAGAGTAAATGAAGCAATTCCCATATTTTACTTTTAGTTTTTCTGAGGATTAGAATTTGGAGTTCCACATGTAGGCTCTTGTATCCGTTTTGATTTAGCTATATGTGAAAACATAAGAATTTCTGAAGAAATTTCATTACAGCGTTCTTCTTTTCCGACTTTTCAGATAAATTCAAGAGCAACATCTTCTTTGTCAACGTTCCAAAGCTGCGCAACCTGATGGTCATTGTGAAGATGATATTCCAGCATAAAGAATTCGAGTTACCTGATTTTCGAAGTGAAGAAGATGCAGCTAACCATTTGGAACGTTTGTTCCAGCAGATAGGACCAGATCCAATATTATTGGTCCTTGATGATGTTTGGCCAGGATCGAAATCTATTCTTGACAAGCTCAAATTCCGAATAGAAAATTACAAGATTTTGGTGACATCAAGATATGAATTTCCAAGTTTTGGATCCACATATAAATTGAAAACATTGAATCTTGCAGATGCCATGACCCTTTTTCAGAAATTGGCATTTCCATTGGATCAGCAGTCATATGCTCCAGATCAACAAATTCTAGAGGAGGTGATTTATCAACCTGCAATTATTAATGCTTATTTGCTCATTTTTATTTGGTTTTCACCTTCTACATAAATACAAATTAGTGAACAAATATTCTCTGTCCAATATTTTGACTCCCTGATTTAGCATGCACTTGTGCTTACTTGTTTGTTGTCTTATCAAGTGCTATCAGAACTTCAAATAAAAATTCCAAAACCATGTGTTTCGAATCTGTAAATTTACTCCAAGGATGATATCTTACAATTTTGCAACTATAGAAAAGAAAAGAAAAGAAAAACGTCCATTTTACACTTTTAAGAAACCATCGATGTGTTTACACAATGGAACTTTTGTTAGATAATAATATAAATCATATCTTGGAACCTTAATTAACAGTTTAAGCTTTTGGGTTGAATTGGTTCCTTGACATGGTATCAGAGCTTTGATGACCAAGCGGTCACGAATTCGAATCTCACCATCCCCATTTATTTGATAAAAATTAAACACAAGTTAATGTTGATTTGTGCAAGTTTCAAGTCCAAAAGACCCTCACTTGAGGGGGTGTGTTAGAGAATAATATAAATCATATCTTGAAACCTTAACTAACAGTTTAAGCTATTGGGTTGAGATGGTTACTTGACAACTTTATTTTTAGTTTGTTACTGCCCACCAACCTGCACGGAATGACAGATTTTTGTCATGGCACTGAATTGCAGATGGTAAAATGCTGCAGGGGATTTCCTCTAGTCATTTCGGTGGTTGGAAAATCTTTGTGCCGGAAGTCCGCTGCAGAATGGCGTAAGAGACTTAGGGAATGCTCTAAAGCTGTTTCTATTCTTTCCCACGATGAAATTCTCGATTGTCTTCAAAGCAGTGTGGAAGCCTTCAATGATGATGTAGTAGCCAAGGAATGTTTCATGGACCTTGGTTCATTCCCTGAAGACCAGAGGATTCCTGCCACTACCCTTATTGATATGTGGGCAGAATTGTATAACCTAGATGAGGACGACGCCATTGCCAATCTCCATGAACTCTCTGATAGGAATCTGATTGAAGTTGTAGTTACAAGGTATGATAGCTGTGAACCCTATTGACATTATTATGGCCAGGGTATATATTCTAGTAATAGTATGTGGAATCTTCACATCAAACATCGATGCTACGAATATCATATGGATCCTACTACTACATGGACCTTTATATATAAAATGAGATATCCTGGAAAATATTAGAAGAAGAAAATCATGGAAAATATTAGAAGAACAAAACCATTACCAACTTGGTTTATGGGGGTTAAAATAATTGGTTATCTTTCTGGGTTTCGCTGATGGATGACCAGCTTCAACTGCTATGATTGCAACTTTTGATGGTCATTAGAACTCCACTTATGTTATTCATTTCAATTAACTTGTGTACTGGTAGTTGCTAACTTGTCAAGAGTGGGAGTCTCTAAGCAATCAACTCCTGTGATTCACCAGGAAAGATGCAAACGAAGACGATGGCTCCTATAATGAGCATTTTGTCATGCAGCATGACCTGCTCAGGGAGCTGGCCATCCGTGGAAGCAACTCAGGAAAAATTGAGCACAGGAAACGAGTATTATTGGAGATAATTGAAAATAAAATCCCTGAGTGGTTGATGGAACAAGATCAGCTATCAATCAGGGCCAAACTCTTATCTATCTCAACAGGTTATTAATCCCTATTATTTTCTTAATACAAAGAGAGCCTGGCCTCTGCGCACAAGCATTAAACATACACAACCAATTTTTAATTTTTTTGTATTTTCATCACCTTGTTTGCAGATGAAACGTTCTCATCAAGTTGGTCCACCATGCAAGCGCCGGAAGTTGAGGTTTTACTTCTGAATTTTCAGACAGAGAAATACTCATTGCCTGAGTTCATAGAAAGAATGAATAAGCTAAAAGTTTTAGTACTTCACAATTACGGGTTCGTTCCAGCCGAATTGAGCAATTTCCCACTTCTGGGTTCTTTATCAAATCTAAAGAGAATAAGACTGGAAAAGGTTTCCATCCCATCCCTTTTCTTGACTTCAATGAAATGGAGGAAGCTAGAAAAGATGTCCTTGGTTATGTGCAATATTGATCAAGCTTTTAATAAATCTACCAACAAGATTTCGGATGCATTCCCAAAGTTAGTCGACCTCACCATTGACTACTGCAATGATCTGGAGGAGTTGCCAACAGGATTCTGTGATCTTGTCTTGCTAAGAAAGCTCAGTATCACAAATTGTCATAAGCTTTTGGCACTGCCAGAGGACATGGGAAATTTACTTGATTTGGAGGTCCTAAGGCTCAACTCCTGCATCGAATTGACAGAGTTACCGGGCACAATCGGTAGACTTCATAAGTTGCAGATTCTTGACTTATCCGAATGTCTAAGTGTAACAGAATTGCCAGAACAGATCGGCCAGTTGGATGATCTGAGAAAGCTCTACATGATAGAGTGCTCAAGTTGTGAATTGCCATCATCAGTTGCGAATCTTGTCCACCTAAAAGAAGTAATAGGCGATCAAGAAACTGCCATGTCATGGAATCGTTTCAAACCCTGCCTTCCATCTCTGACGATAAAGGTACATAAGGAAAACAACTTGAACTGGCTTGGTTAGCCATTGTTTTGTGATAATAATTATTCTCCAAGAATTCTGACGAGCCTTTAATTTGTAATTATGTCATTGTGCTTTACTTTAATGCATAGAAAGAAGGTGTGACTCTGTAAATTGTTAGTAGCCCTCGTTAAAAATCGTACTATAATGGCGTCAAGCCATTATTCCTTGCGAAACGACGTTTCCTCATAAACCCAAAACGCAGGTTGCCAGCAATTTCTAAGAGCTGCAATATTTGACTAGATTTGATGGATTTTTGGTTTGAGGATTATCATAGAATCCATTTGGACGAGCTTATTTGAAATGATGAAGTAAATAAATAAAAAGGTCGTCTGGTGTGTTTATATATATATATATATAAAAGCTCTCATGTTCTAGCTTTGAAATGTCTTTTTTAGAGACTGGGAGATTTGAATTCTACACACTTACGGTAGGGCTAAATTGCATAGCCAATAGGTTATTTTTTTTTTAATTTTATTCTTTAACAATTTAATTTTTATTTTATTTTTTATTAATTTATATATTAGTCTTATGAATTTTTTTTATTTCAACTTTTAACATTAGATAATTTGAAAGAAAAGTTTCATAATATTTTCCAATTATTTTATATGAATTTATTTCACTTTCATGATCCAAACCGTCGATTTAACAAGTTAACCTGTATTGATTGAGGTTTTGTTTTGCTGATTTTTCTAATTGATTTTTTTATTTCTTTATTTAATATTGAGTTGATTTGAAATTAAGTTTCATGAATTTTTATTCAATTTTCTTTCTATAAAGTTATCTCGATCTCATGACTTGAATCGTAGGTTTGACAGGTTGGCCTGTGTTAATTTGGTTAATTTTTATGGGTCTTTTTTTATTTGATTTTTTTTTTTAATTTCACCCTCCAACAACCAAATCTTCTTCTTCTTTTTTTAGTTTTTTTTTTCAATTTCATCCTTCAATATTAGGTTATTTGGGAATTAGGTTTTGTAATTTTTTTCAATTTACTTTTTATGAGGTTATTTTTGTCTTATGAATTTAATTTTTTATTCTTTTTTTAGTTTTTTTAAAATTCATCCTTAAACATTGAATTAATTAGGAATTGACCTCTATAATTTATATTGATTTGTTTTTTATATGATTATTATGATCTTATGACTCAAATCACAAATTTAAAAGGTTAATTCAGATCGATCTAATATGTTATCGTCTTAATATTTTTTAAAATAAAAAAAAAACCAACATGTTATCATATTAAATTTTTTAAAAAAATATCATTCAATATACATTATATTTTGAGTTCATAATTTCTTTATTATAAAACATGTTAGTAATATTTAGATTTTTTTATATAAAAAAAATTATCTAACCTCAACATAGCAAGCCAATTATCTAAGTAACAACTAGATATTATAATTCCCCCTTCATACTTTGTATTAATCCATGACAACATATAAATATATTATAAGTACGCGGCAACGTGGGTCATGTAATCTAATTTTCAACTCAGTTGCGTAGACGGGACAAGTGAAGAATGGGATGTTGAGTCTTGTGGGGCCAAAAGAAAGTTGCAGGAAAAGGATTCAAGTCTGGTGTCATGAGAGTTATCTTTGTATTTTATATATGGAATACTAGATTGTATTATTTTGTATTTTTTATGATGTTTGGAATTCTCAAATGATAAAATCAATAATGTTTTAAAAAAAATTATAATAAATAAGAAAATAAATATTAAATTCCAAGAACAAATATTTTTGTTCTTGTTTTGGTATGATAAATGCCATGAGATTTAAAAGTATTATTATTTAGAGAATAGAAATTATTAACCCCTTACCTGATGATTCATGAAATATGTATAGCCTATGAACCTTATTTTTTAGTTTGAGTAGAGGGGTTGTAATGTAATTTTGTCCTGATAGTATTAATAATTAATAAATATTTGTTATACAAACATTAATAAGAGACAAATATTTCTTACACATACATTAACAATAGATAAATATCTCTAACTTTAACACTTTATGTTAAAATTTATAAAAATAAGCAAATAGAGTCTCAGCACACCGTCAAATCCATGATCAATAGATATGGTAGTGAGCTATACATGTGTTTATTTAGGCTTGGCACGTAGCTAAACTTGAGCTAGACCCATGCAATCCGAACTAAGCATCTTGTCAAATCTAGAGATGTTGGGTATAAACGCGAGACCTACCTACTTATCAAGGCATTATCATCTTGCATTTTGACCTTTGAAATAGGAACTTAGACTCAAAATCATTTTTCATAAAGTTGCCAAAAATATAGATACATCAATATTATTATTTTTCTTGTACAAGATAAAGACTAAAGAAAAAGGAATTTCAAAATATCTTAAGCTTTTCATATTTTATTACTAATTTGAATATGTATCACTTACACTCTTATATCCTTTTAATATAATCAAATTGTGAAGAGCTTATTATAATTATTAAAAATATTCACAATGATATTACTAAGAAATCACTCTTTAACTTTATTGGATCAATATTTAAAAAAAAATAGAGAAATATACTCTCTCTCTCTCTCTCTCTCTTTCTCTATATATATATTATATATATATATATATATATATATATATATGAATCTCACGCATTGCCTCATACACTTACAAATATTGAGCATGTTCCAGATGATTTCCTGAATGTATTAACACAAATATCTTCAAAAAAGTATTTGATTAAGATTACACTTATTTTCTCAGACGATTTCAAACTTGACGTTATTGCCCTATTTGACACAGGTGCAAATTTAAACTGCATCAAAGAAGGTGTAGTTCCAAAATGATTTTTACAAAATACTTCTGAAAAACTCTCTGCTGCTAATAATTCAAAATTGCATATTGCAGGAAAAATCCAAGCCTCTGTTTTCAACAATGACATCTCTCTTAAAACATTCTTTATCGTTACAAAAGATATTAATCATACCATCATTATTGGCACTCTATTCATTGACATGATCACTCCATATCAAGCACATCATAATTGTATCACTTTCAAAATCAATAACATCAAACTCATTTTCTCATTATTAGAAAAATCTAAGACTAGAAATGTGAATTTGATTAAAGCATGCTCCATATATACTTATCATATCAATGCACTGATTTATGAAAAACAATTCCACCTACATGATTTATTCATGGCATTACAAAAGGTGTCCCAACAGGCCTCCAGTGACTCTGTATCTCAAACAGGTAGTATTTCCAAATCCTTTTTAAAACCCTTAGGAGGCATTTCTGCTTCAAAATCCCTCATTTCTTTACAACAAACCAGTTTTTCAAAAACCAAATCCAAATATATTTTCAAAACTACTTTCCAAAATATTTTAACTATGGAAGAAGGATTTTATCATCAAAACCCTTCTATTGCTGCTTCAAAAATTTTCCCTCCAAATTAGCACTACAAACCCTGGAATTTAGCCAAACCACAATCCTACTATACCGCCATCCTTGAAATTACCTATTCTGTCAAGTGTGTGTGTGTTTGTGTGTATATATATAGTTTAGTCCTAAAATTTTATCATAACACAAACAAGTTAATATACTGAAACTTTTACTATCTTCTATAATGCTATAATGTTTTTGCCATTGCAATCTTCAAAAAATAATTGCATAGTTATAAAGTATTATTTTATTTTTTAATTAAAAAAATGCATTTTCATTATTTATTCAAATTGGGATAAAACAAAATATCACTATTTTATAAAATAGGACATAAAAGATATGAATAGTTATCAAAACCCATAACTTGGATTATGAACCCCACTAGGTTTAGAAAAAAATTATTTAATTGTATGATAACAAAAATAAACACTTGCAAAATTAAGTATTAATCAAATAATTAATTTTTCATATCTTTAATCAGTACGCCTTAAACTCTAAGTTTTGATATATATGACCTCAAAAAAAGTTTTTAATCTTAAGGCGAATACAATAAAATATTTGGAAGCAGAGATATGAATAAGTCGAGTTCTTTATTTGAATTTAATATAAATAAATGAATCTATAATAAAATATATATGATTCAATTTCTAAACTTGTTTATTAAATAGATGAAATATGGATTTATTAATGATTTTTGGGTGAGTTTTGAAGAAAAAGCAAGTGTTGCATGAGATATTTAAAGATTAAAATGGATATAACCTAATAAAAATAATGTCAATCAAACACTATAAACATTTAGGCATGTTTTATGTTTTATAGAAAGTGATTTTTTAGAAACTATTTGTAAAATTGTTTTGTGTTTATTTAACATTAAAAAAGTTAGTAAATAGAAAATATTTTTCAATCAAAGAAAATATTTAGCTTAGTTTTTCAGAAAAATATTTTCTTTTAATTTTAAGCGGAAAATATTTTCATAAATTGTAAAAAACATAAAAATATCTTTTTATTTATTAAATATATCAAATTTAGTCGCAATTTTTTAATTGTTGTATATTTTATGTTTAATTTTTTTAATTTTATCTTCTAAAATTTAATTTAATTTCATTTGATTTTTATACTAACTTTAATCCCTGTTATTTTTTTATAATTGAAATTAGAAAAGATAATTATTAGAGTTGTCAATAAAAAAATGCCAACGTTACACGGTTTAACCTACTATTTATTTTGTTCTTATGAATTTTGTTTTGGACAATTAAGTGCAAAATAATTTTTTTGAAGCATTGACGGGAATAAATTATATTACACAAAAAAAAATTAAAATAGACCTATATATGGTAACACCCTAGAATTGTTCTTGTTTGTTGAGTTGTTTGCGAAAGATCCAAATAGTCATTTTATTTATTTATTTGCCCACCAATCTTTTGATGAACGTTGTTTCTTGGAAGTCAGGAAGCATATATTTCATCTTGAAGAATTTATTTAATTCTCAAAGTGGACCAACAGGCAATAAAAGTTGGAAAGAATCTAGAGAGTGAAAGTTCGATGCTCCGACGAGGAAGCTGCCATGAAATTCCTTATTGCAAGCTGCCATGCCCCCACCTGCCTCGACAGTTGACTTGACTTAACTGTAGCAGTATTCTAAGTCTTTGAGCTAATGGAATCCTTCAAGTCTTCAACTCCGGTGAAAGGAAACTCAGTCCTTAAGCCTTTAAAATTCTTGATTTGGTCCTTGTGTTCTTCTCTTTATGAAATGTCACCCCCAAGTTCTATGTATTAATAAATTAAAATCTACACATGAAATATCCTCTAAAGGACACACATCTCACGATCTTATGGGTCCCCACAATGAGATTTAATTTGTTCATAAATTAAACCATGATAGAAGGGCTGTCAAGGACCAATGTCACAAAGTTTAAAGATTAGGGACGAAGTTTCTTTTGATCACCAATCAAAAAATAATTTAAGGTTGAAAAGTCAATCCTCTCAATTCCACACACTTTACACATCATCAACACAAGATAGCAAGCATATAATGGTGCTTTACTTCGTTTCTCAAGAAAGAAAACAAGATAGGAAATCCAGCTCCCCGGAAAAGATTTCCATCTACCCAAAACAGCCCAGAAACCATTGTCCTCTTAACTTCAGTTCCTCACTAGTTGTTGTACAAAACTCAGCAGGTTTTTCTTTGTGAAAAAGAAGCCATGGCAGGTCAAATTGCTGTATCAGCAGTTGCTGGGGCTGGTTTGGAGATAATTTTAGGTGATTTCTTAAAGATGGTTTTAAAAGCACAGAAAAACAACTCCCAGTTCGAGCCAAGCTTGAAGCGCCTAGAGGAGATGTTGAAAGATATGGCTCCAAGTATCAAGAAAATAGAATCTTTCAACGCAGAACTTGATCAACCAAAGCAACTTGAAAGGCTCAAAGGATTAATGTCAAAAGGCAATGATTTAGTCAATAAATGCTCAAAAATCCATAAATACAACTTTTTTAGGAAGTCTCCTTATAACAAGAAACTTATCAAGTTAGAGAAGGATATTCGTGATCATATTAGCAGTGTTTTGCAACTTCAGCAAGTAGCAGATACAAAAGAGATTTTGCATACACAAAATTCGAATTTGGTTGCTGTGAAAGGTGTTTCTTCTGGATTAGGACAGTTAAATGATCAAATCGGGAAGTTAAGCATGACTCTAAGCAATGGTGGTTGGGTGGATTCAAGCAAGAGCTATAGTGATACTATTTTAGCTGGTGTGTGCTCACCTCCTCTACTGAAAGTGGATCCTGTTGGATTGAAGATTCCATTGAGTGATCTGGAGATAAAGCTGCTTAATGGTGAGACATCACAGCATATTGTGTTATCTGCTCCTGGAGGATGTGGAAAGACAACTTTGGCTACAGCACTTTGTCAACATGGGAATGTTAAAGGTACACATTTACTACTTGAGAGTTCTTTAGACTACCTCCTTTTGTCTTTCTACTTCTTCTGCTTATTTTTGGTCCGGCTATTTGTATCCCTTTTTGATGGTAAGAGAGTGTTTTAGTTAGTACACCTGTTATAAAGGTTCTATGATCATGTTAGGCAAACAATTTTGCAAACAGAATAGGGTATCTGAACAAAGTTGAGCTTTAGTGCCCGAAAAGGTTTCCTTATGTTTTCTTCTCTTCAGGGTAATTGCCAGGTACATCCATTTCCTTGTTCTGTTAGTATCTGAGGTAAATTGCTGCTGTTTTCCTTTTTGTTTTTCTGGTCTAATGTGTATCTCTATTAAGCTTCATGTACATTCTATTGTTGAATTATTCATTTTTCAAGAAATAAAAACGGATGATTTTGTCAAGTTGAATTGTAACCAAATGTATGATATTTTAGACACAGTTCATTACTTGGAACTCTTTAGCAGAGTAAATGAAGCAATTCCCATATTTTGCTTTAGTTTTTCTGAGGATTAGAATTTGGGTTTCCACATGTAGGATCTTGTATCCCTTTTCCTTTAACTATATGTGAAAGCATAAGAATTTCTGAAGAAATTTCATTACAGCTTTCTTCTTTTCCGAGTTTTCAGATAAATTCAAGAGCAACATCTTCTTTATCAACGTTTCAAAGCTGCGCAACCTGCTGGTCATTGTGAAGATGATATTCCAGCATAAAGAAATCGAGTTACCTGATTTTCGAAGTGAAGAAGATGCAGCTAACCATTTGGAACGTTTGTTCAAGCAGATAGGACCAGATCCAATATTATTGGTCCTTGATGATGTTTGGCCAGTATCGAAATATATTCTTGACAAGCTCAAGTTCCGAATAGAAAATTACAAGATTTTGGTGACATCAAGATATGAATTTCAAAGTTTTGGATCAACATATAAATTGGAAACATTGAATCTTGCAGATGCCATGACCCTTTTTCAGAAAGTGGCATTACCATTGGATCAGCAGTCATATGCTCCAGATCAAAAATGTCTAGAGGAGGTGATTTATCAACCTGCAATTATGAATGCTTATTTGCTCATTTTTATTTGGTTTTCACCTTCTATATTAATACAAATTAGTGAACAAATATTCTCTGTCCAATATTTTGACTCTCTGAATTAGCATGCACCTGTGCTTGTTTGCTGTCTTATCAAGTGCTATCAGACCTTCAAATAAAAATTCTGAAACCATGTGTTTTGAATCTGTAAATTTACTCCAGGGATGATATCTTACAATTTTGCAACTGTAGAAAAGAAAAGAAAACATGCATTTTACACCTTTAAGACACCATCGATGTGTTTACACAATGCAACTTTATTTTTAGTTTGTTACCGCCCACCAACCTGCACGGAATGACTGATTATTGTCATGGCACTGAATTGCAGATGGTAAAATGCTGCAGGGGATTTCCTCTAGTCATTTCAGTGGTTGGAAAATCTTTGTGCCGGAAGTCCGCTGCAGAATGGCGTAAGAGACTTAGGGAATGCTCTAAACCTGCTTCTATTCTTTACGACAATGAAATTCTCGATTGTCTTCAAAGCAGTGTGGAAGCCTTCAATGATAATGTAGTAGCCAAGGAATGTTTCATGGACCTTGGTTCATTCCCTGAAGACCAGAGGATTCCTGCCACTACCCTTATTGATATGTGGGCAGAATTGTATAACCTAGATGAGGACGACGCCATTGCCAATCTCCATGAACTCTCTGATAGGAATCTGATTGAAGTTGTAGTTACAAGGTATGATAGCTGTGAACCCTATTGACATTATTATGGCCAGGGTATATATTCTAGTAATAGTATGTGGAATCTTCACATCAAACATCGATGCTACGAATATCATATGGATCCTACTACTACATGGACCTTTATATATAAAATGAGATATCCTGGAAAATATTAGAAGAAGAAAATCATGGAAAATATTAGAAGAACAAAACCATTACCAACTTGGTTTATGGGGGTTAAAATAATTGGTTATCTTTCTGGGTTTCGCTGATGGATGACCAGCTTCAACTGCTATGATTGCAACTTTTGATGGTCATTAGAACTCCACTTATGTTATTCATTTCAATTAACTTGTGTACTGGTAGTTGCTAACTTGTCAAGAGTGGGAGTCTCTAACCAATCAACTTCTGTGATTCACCAGGAAAGATGCAAACGAAGACGATGGCTCCTATAATGAGCATTTTGTCACACAGCATGACCTGCTCAGGGAGCTGGCCATCCGTGAAAGCAACTCAGGAAAAATTGAGCACAGGAAACGAGTATTATTGGAGATAATTGAAAATAAAATCCCTGAGTGGTTGACGGAACAAGATCAGCTATCAATCAGGGCCAAACTCTTATCTATCTCAACAGGTTATTAATCCCTATTATTTTCTTAATACAAAGATAGCCTGGCCTCTGCGCACATGCATGCGCACAAGCATTAAACATACACAACCAATTTTTAATTTTTTTTTTTTTTTTTTTTGTATTTTCATCACATTGTTTGCAGATGAAACGTTCTCATCAAGTTGGTCCACCATGCAAGCGCCGGAAGTTGAGGTTTTACTTCTGAATTTTCAGACAGAGAAATACTCATTGCCTGAGTTCATAGAAAGAATGAATAAGC
>Ga0325404_1004467_pt1 | contig 14872 bp, 11 predicted proteins | sample PopdelMetagenome_18_FD_205664 | JGI IMG/M metagenome (GOLD analysis project Ga0325404, IMG submission 205664) | Populus deltoides microbial communities from Bellville, Georgia, United States - Xylem-Control-R1 | ecosystem: Host-associated > Plants > Phyllosphere > Stem > Wood/Secondary xylem... | reverse complement strand
AGAGAGAGAGAGAGAGAACAGAACTGTATGGAAAAGGAGTCAAGTGTATACACAATGTAAGAAGAATAAAGCAAGGATTCATTTGATCTAGGTTCAGTTTTGATCAAAGTGTATTTAACAGTGGTGGCTTGTGCATAAACTCAAGAATTGGTGAGGTCAACTGGTAAACAGAAGCACAGTTTTCTTTTAGTATACTTGCTTGTAGAGACATGTGGACGCAAGCATGCCCCCCTCATTCATGTTTGCCTGTGCTTCTTGTGAAACATTACTTTGAAATACAATGCTTCTAAGGTTCATGTCTTAGGTTCATCAGAGAAAAGCACAAATTTCCTAATTCTTATCTGAAACTTCCATTCAGAAACAATGAAACAGACATGATCAAGCATTGATAAATTACCTTTGATATATGTACCCCAAGATTACGATGAACACCAGAACATTCAATGCATATAAGAATACCAAGGTTTAAGGATGCCCAGTCTGGTTCAGGTGCACCACAATCAGCACATCTGTCATTCCCAGGTACTCTTCTCAACACATCAATTGGCTTTTCAATTTTTATGGTGTAATCTTGTCGTCGCAAACTTCTGGTTGGATGTAAATGACTTCCAGTATCAAACGTGAACTCCTCAATCTCTGTCTGATCAGGAGAATCTATGAACGAGCCACTCTCACTAACAGAGTGATGGTCACCACTTCCCATCGGACTAGAAGAAAGAAACTGACAGATAAATGGGCCATGTTCATTAATATACAAATCGACACAAAAGATACAAGGTACTGAAAAACTGCAGATATTTACTCTTTCGGTTATCTGGGAACTCAATAACGAAGTGATCACCCCATTTATCTTTTCAATCCAGTCCATTTGGTCTAATGCATTCTCTGCCTGCATTAAAATCCAATACAATTGAGAACCTTTACAAACTTAACCTACTTCTCAAATTTACAAACTCATTCCTGATTGTAATTTACAGCAGGAAGGAGAATAAGTTTTTTTCTTTTCCTGGTTATTTTTATAGTCAACAGTCAATATCCAGTTACATGTTTGAGCTGCATTTCGATGACAAACCTGCAAAGTGTAGACTTTCATTGGTGAAATAATTCTGAAGCAGAATCTTAAATCTGATTGATCTGCATCAACCTTTATTGTTGATGTTAGAAGGTTCACAGTGTGACGAGCAACAGATTTTTCATCATGCACACCACCATGGTAGTGAGAAGAAAGCCATCGACTCAACAATCCTTGACCATTTTCAGAAGAACCATTTCTCTGTACCGCGGATTGACTCCCACCTGACTGAAATAGGGCGGTGCATAACATCCAGTGAACAGATATCAGACTCTAAAAGAGGTATATAATTGACAGCTCTCAACATTATAGGCTATATTCCAGTGAATGGCTTACAGATGACCAGTTGAATGGCTTGCGATAGTAGTAAAGCATTCCTCGATTATCAAGAACAAAAAACCTTCTTTTCCAATCACCTCTCAAATTTGAGGAACGCTTTGATAGATATCCTTGTCGAATGGTTTGAACCTGTATAATTGTAGTCTTAGCTAGTCATGCATGCAGAGATACCATGAGGATGAAGTAATTGTGGGGAAAAGACAAAATTTTCAACTAATAGACAAAATCTTGTTAAAGGTGGGCTACACTTGCGAACTACCTTCCCCTTAGCAGCAGATTGCATAACCTCCTCTATCACTTTTTGTGAACTCCTAGCAGCAGGTCGCACGCTATCTTCATGAGGAGAACTGAAAATGTCATTTACAGAATGCCTACTTTCTTGGTCAATATGCTTCATGAACTCTTGCATCCTTTCATGAAGGGATACTTGATCATAGTTGGAACATTCTCTACATTGTTGTGCATAAGCCAAGACCTATAACATAACAGCCAATGGCTCATATATTGTTTCAACTAAGAGAAATTTAAAAGGTGAGGCTACAAATATGAAGCAGCCAACTTCTGCAACAAGGAGAGACAATCAAAGAAGAGGACAAGAAATGTTCTGGCTTAATCAGATTAATGGATACTGGAATTTAGAACCTCATGTAGGAGACAAGCCACAAAATTAACCTTACAAAAAATTCTATTAATTGAAAGTCAGTCCCCTCTATAAGTGGGGCAAAATTGGTCAATTATTAGTGGAGTCAAAAGACATAGTGCTTAATTGGTACATTTCAATTTCAAGCAACCTTTCATAAACCATCGAGGGCTTTACCCTTTCTGTTCATGTTGCTTGACTAGAAACTTTTATACTCTCCTTTTTTAACCAGTCTTAAAGGTGTCCCAGATGGCATAGACAATTTTTTGTTCACATGGTCAATTAGATCTTCTTAAATAAGAGTTGAATGATGGTAATAATGATTATAGGATCTTGTATTTTTCTTCGAAAAATACCTTTTCAACCCTATAAAAAAGAAAAACGGAAAAAAATGAAAGCTTCTTCAAGGTCACTTATGGACAACTCCACGATACAAGAATTAAGGACTTGAGAAATTGTTTTTGAAAAGAAAAATGTGCTTTTTGGGGAAACTGAACTAATTTTGTAACAGTACAATTTTGTGAGGAAACTATTAAAATTAAAAAGGACCTGGTTAATGAAAGGTATACCTTTTCAACCCCATAAAAAAGAAAAACAGAAAAAAATGAAAGTTCTTCAAGGTCACTTATGGCCAACTCCACGATACAAGAATTAAGGACTTGAGAAATTGTTTTTGAAAAGAAAAATGTGCTTTTTGGGGAAACTGAACTAATTTTTTAACAGTACAATTTTGTGAGGAAACAATTAAAATTAAAAAGGACCTGGTTAATGAAAGGCTCCATCTGGTGCAATAGCTCATATCCCTGAAACAATCAGGAATTCAAAGTCAACAACATACAGATTCGAGAATGAATTCAACCTTAATATGATCACATGATCACTGAGGTACCTGCTTGAAGAATCGAAGATGAGCATCCATTGTTCCACTAACAGCCTCCAAAAACTCAAATCTCCTCTTGGCCTCGACAACAGAAAGAGCACTAATCTGGAGATAGAAAATCATGTATTATATTTAATCCAAGCTGCTTATTAAAAAATTTATAGGATCCATGTTACTCGGTTGAATAAACTTACCAAATTAAAGCGTGCTTGCTCAAAAGAGGATCTTGCATTGTGCAGTTCCTGGAACGGTCTCTCTACCAAATTAGATTTAAACTGATGGTTACCTATGATTAACTACCTGAACAACCTACACACAAAACTAGATGGTGCTTTAGTATTAGAAGTCAGATGCTATGGATTGTACCTCCTGTATAGCAGAAGTTACATCCATCCTAGTACTCTTCCTCAGTGAAAGAAACTTATCACGCGCCTGCAGCACAACATCAAATTGGAACTGATTTTTGTCATGATCAAGTATATATTGGGCAACACAATCCTTGAAAATTGAAGTATATTAACCATAAATAATTATTCATGCAGAAGAACCCTCTTCAGAAAAGAAAAGAAGTCCTAGCAACACTTCTGAATGGAAATGAAAAACCATTCTATAAAACAAGGAGATAGAAACTAATCTGAAAGAAATTAGCGAGTGTAGACCTAGAAGATGATAATGATGTATTGTTATTAGTTTTATAGGTATGATTATTATCGGATAAAGAAGAATATATAATCAAGAGATTGAAAACCTAAACATAAGGTGGACTTGGATTACAGGTTGCATATAAATCAATCAACTCTAATGTCCCTTTTCTATGAGTTTTTTCATTCTTGTTTTGGATATAAGCAGCATCTACCACGAGTACCTTTCTCCTGCAACTACCAGTATATTTTGCCCCTGTATTAGCCTTTCAAGTCCAAGGGATATGAGTTCACCTTCCAGAAAAAAACAGAGCAAATGAATCCATAAGGCAGATGGGAAAGGTACACTATGAGGAACTCTATTATGAAGGGCATTTATTACTTAGACCATATTTGTAATTATTTCCATACTTGTACATAAAACACTTGGAAATTTTGAATTTCACAATTGCTGCTTCTATCGGCTTACTAAGAATCTGGATATGTAAATATCTATCTGCATGCAAAACATATGCATTTACTGGGAAACCAATATCACCAAAAATTGAGAGATATTGGTAAATAATTTACTCAAGTTTTCTTTTCTATATGATGATTCTTGGGTTAACTTGGTAGTACCTATGTACCACATAATTTCTCCTCAACATTTAGAAAGGAAACCAGAAAAACATGTTTTGAAATGTTAGTGTGCATTTACAATGCCTTCGTGCAGAAACAACATTGAGATATGACCCAATCAGGAATGAAAATGTAATCACGAGTAATGAAAGCCATCACAATGCCAGCTGAATTACATGGAATTTAGAGAATGAAAACCACAATAAGGTTGCAACAGAGATTATCAGCAGACAAGACACGGAATTTACATGCATACCTTCAAAGTTATATCATAGTATTAGATGAACAACCCACCTGATCATACATCACGGAAGCCTTGTCAAAACGTTTCCGTGCTTCCTGCAACAATAAAAGATTAACTGTAGCTAAGCAACAGTCGTTTTAGAGAGAAGTCCAAGATTGTTCTCAGAGCTTAGATGATGGTCAATGAAAAATGGATATATTTCTGATTATATATTATGAGCACACTATAGTTTCAACAAATAAACAACGAAGTCAGTGTATAAGGAATTCTTCTTAAGCAACAGCATTATGAAGTCCAAACTTGCAGGCATTGACTTTTTTATACAAAGAAAGCATCTATTTGACAGGAAATACAAAGTACCTTGATGTCTTGCAGATCAAAATTAACAAAGTGCTGCAACTTATCATTTAGCATGTGCTCCACCTGAGAAGGCCAATTTCAAATGGCGGTACAGCAAATCACTTAAAACAGTTTTCCATATTCTGTATTTAAATGGACAAAATGAAAACCATATCTAGCAAGTCCAGGAAGCATGCAAACCGTGTTATAAATTGTCTACCTGTGACCGAAGAACTTCCTTGTATGTACCAATTTCTCTCAACGTGATTGTGAATTTGTTCATAACAGGACCTAAGGACGACCAAAAAAATGCAGTACTAGGTTATGAATAGCTAATGCATCGAGTTGTTTATTAGGTCCCTTAGATTTTTATTTTTTTTTGCTTTTTTGATAGAATAGGTCCCTTGAATTTTACATATACCAGAAATTATGGTAAATATAACAGCATTTGGAAAGAAAAAAAAAGTGACAATGATAAAAGCATGAATAAGATACATGTAACAGGCTGCGCAACAATACATGTTGCTTCATCTTGACTGGCCAAGAGCTAATGTGATTTGAGTATATTTCACACTCTGAGGAAAAAACCCCAAATCTAAACTCAAGACTGGTTTTTCAAAAGCTAATGTGATTTTATTAACATTGATACTGTCATGAAAGTGATTCAATATTAAGCTACGCCCAATTACAGATTACCTTGGTTAAGTATCACTTAATTATGCCCTAAAGAAATAATAAAATTATCCATGCCAGTTAAAAATGCATGCATGCAACAAATGAACAGAAAATTTTGACATGCCGCACGAACATTTGCACCATACTATGGAGCAAGTCAGCTAGTTACACCAGTGATTATCTTCACATCATATCAGGATAAAAATAAGGGATGATTTCAGTTGGAGGGAGATGTTGAATTTCAAATGCAAGTCAGTCCAAATACTTCACAGCAAGTAACCATGTATGCTTTCTATCCGTCAAAGTTACAAGACAAAGCAGTTCACTCAACTGGGGCAATAGCTAACTCTCTACATAGCGACACGAGCAGAGTTACAGGCAGAGCATTGCTCTTATCCAGCAACATAAAAAGCAACAATAAATTCACTTGATAAGCAAAAACAGAAAACGTGGATATTACCTCCAAAAGCAACACAAATAGGATCATTATGTCCTCCTCCAAAAGCTTCAAGCGCACTCGCAAAAGCAATATCCCCATCATATCCTTCTCCAAGCCCTTCTCTGTAAATTTCAACAAACACAACACTAAGCAACATTTTCGACATCACAGAATAAACTCGACATTATACGAACGACAACTTAGACTTACGTGTACTTTCGACATCCTTTGTAGAACTTCAAACACCTCCCTCGTAATGCCTCCGCGCTTTCTTCCATGCATTGCATCTATTTTCACACCAATTTGCTACAAATTAACCATAATCCAAACACACACATACACTTAAAAAAAAAGGTGCATAAATTCATAATGTTCACGTGCAAAATTCACAATAAACACATGTAGAGTAAAATTAAAAAAATAATTACAGCAGAATCCTTAATGCTGAGTAATTATAAACAATTAATTAATAAGGTAGCTTAGCATTTGGAATTATAATTTCTTGTCCGCCAGCTAAAATTAATGCAAAAAAGAAAATGCTTAAGAAAAAAACTGCGTTCAAAATGCTATCAATGCAATGTGGAATTCGTGGAGTTAACGGATCAGAAACAGGAAGTTTCGGTTCAGAATATCGGCGACGAAACAAAAAGAAGAGAGAAACCTGTTGCCGAAACATCGGCGAATCGTCAAGTTTAGAGAACTGCATTTTTATTTTTTTTTGAAAATTTTCTGCAATAATAATTCAAAACTCTTCTTCTTCTTCTTTGTTTGTTCTGTCGTTTTAGCTTTCGAATGTGTGCGTAAAGAGAGAGGCGGAGAGGAGACAGCTCCTTTTTCTTTTTTACTAAAAAAGGAGAAAATGCGTGTAGTTGATTAACGGCCGCAATCAATGGAATTTTTGCGTTGATTAGATTAGAAGGATTTATCAAAGCAGCCTTCTTTTTTGGCGAACTTTAATGGCTGTCTCTCAAAACCAGCGCCCCCGCCCTTTGTTTTCGCTCTCTCTAAACAAAAAGAATAACCTCTCATTTTCGTCCCTTTTTTGTATCAATTTAGCAAACGAGTCCCTGTATAAAAAATATTTGGTCCTGTAATATATCACATTTTGTCAGTTTCACCCGATGAGAATCCATTGCATGTTTAGCTGCCTTACTTGGCTTTACCATGAAAGGAAGAACTTATGGAGAAAAAATTAGGTTACAAAAGTGTTTAGTTATATGTGTTATTGAATAGCTGTTTCAAATAATCCCTATTGAATTTCAATATCCCCTTTTACAACTAAAAACTGACAGTATTATTTATAAATTTAAAATTCTATATGAGAGAGAATAGAATTCTCATACAATAGTATTTAGCGCTACTACGATTAGACCATGTTTTTTTTAAAATGTTTTTTTTTTCAGGATATTTTTATTAATTTTTGAACGTTTTAATATATTAATATTAAAAATAAATTTTAAAAAATAATATATATATATATATATATATTATTTTCATGTATTTAAAAAAAAAAAACACATTTCAAAATACAATCTTTCCAACTTATCCAAACACCTACAAGAAAGATCACATGAAGCCAATTTAGGCCTTGTACTAAAAGACAAGGCCCTCTTCCACCACCAACGTAAAATTTGGAATCTCATTTCAGACAGCAAAATATTGAAGGCACAACCACCATTTTCAGCTAGTTTACGTGAGTTTGGAAATAAATAAGCAAAAAAAAATTGATCAATCCCAGAATTCAAAAGGAATTGTCAACAGGGAAATAAATTAAATACAACTAAAATCCCTCCAGCTGATCTGACTACGAAATGAATACACCCAGTGCCTCGAAAAGGAATCCCCCCCCTCTTTTGGTGGGGGAGGAGGTGTCTAATCAAATGCTTCATCAACAGAACTCATCGCCAGAGCCTACTTATGAAGCCCTTCTTGTCCTTCTTCATCCTGTTTTCTAGAGATGGGAAATCAATGCAGTTATAGGCAAGGTCTAGAACAATAGGATTTCGAGGTATTGATTGGAACGCTGGAGGGAAGACTTCGATGCGCGGAACACTCTTGACATTTGGTTCCCCGACTGCTGACTCGTAGACATCAAGTTTCTCAAGGAGGAATTTCTCCACCTGATACATTCAAAACAGCAAGTCAACCAAGATCAGACGTGCACAGGCAGGAGCTGAAGCGACGCCCTTAAATTATTCATAGGATGTAACAAACATTATGTAATGATCGCAGACAAATAGAAGCACTAAAGTGAAAGAGAAGCTATAAGGCTAATAAGGAGAACCCATATTAGAACAAACTAACTAATTAGAATTTATAATTTATTCATGACATTATATATCAACTTTATAGTTGGTCAGGATAGCTTAAAAGTATCTGCAGAATATTAATGCAAAGCTTATATCAGAGAATCTGTCTATAGAAACCAACAAAGAACTCGGAGCATCCTTGTCCGGTACCTGGCTAATGTAAGGTGAATCAACATAAGACGCAAAAAATGAGAAGTTGACATATAATGTTATATTACCCGTCCTGTACGCCAGCTTACTCTCTTTTAGTAAACAATAAGGAATGGTGGTCCTCGTCTATTCTGTGAGAAGCAAAAGGGAAAAACAAAGCCCAGATGGTTTACCTTCTTGTCCACTCCGCTGAGTGATATCGTGGAAACTTTCTTTGAAAGATTCTCCGAAACCTTCTCATGCTCCATGATCCCAGTAGCATGCTCTATGCAACTGTTAGCTCTGCACTCGTTGTATAGTGTTCTCAACTCTTTGATCGTTACCTGTTATACAAAATCATTATCAGTCCAAGACAAATATTTGGCATTTCATACAACTTGCACGTCATGAATCAAAATCACACCAAGAAAGCATCAACAAGAAAATGTTCCCTAGGGTACAAAGCAACTAAAAAAACCACAATATATGTAAAGGATTGCCCAAAGTTTTAGTCTCCTTTCTTTAGGCTACATCACCTCATCAGTGCTCGTCACAGTTTGGAATTTCTTTAGGGCATTCTCAGCAAGGGATCGAGCATGGCAGTATAATACATATGCTTCTGCTCGCTTTCCAGCTGAACTATATGATTTTGCCAAGTAGAAGCACCTGCAAATATTTCAGGAGATGAAAGATTAATAAGGATCCTAAACCTGGCAAGGATAAATTGATTGGCTCTTGGAGAACCAGCTTCAATTGTTTAATTCCGATAAGCAGGAATGTAATTGTTGATGTGCATTGTGAAGGGCATAATTAGGCAAGTACGTAAGAAAAGATCATTGGGAAAGCAAAGGATGATTAAAGTTGATGATATGGGAGGATAAGATATCTAGCCATCAAGTGATTTCTTGAATAGCACTTATAACACCCCCAAACACGAAAGGGATTGTCAAGAGATTCAACCAATCAAGAACTATCAATTGGGGAAAAATGTACGTGAAGCAGCAAAAAAAATCAATCTAATGAATTGGTATAAATTTCAAATCCCAACCTTTGTGCTCGGAAAGCCGTACTTCGAAGATCACAGTCTTCAGTGAATTCTACTTCTTCAGGTTTTCGATCTCTTCCAGAACTAACTAAATCAGAAAGGTCAGCTGTATTCTGTCAAACATAACATTAATAGAAACACAAGAGGTTAGTTATTTTGCTGAGATAGTGGCAAGTTTTGTATTCAGCAGGAGTTCAAATCATTCCTGTAAAAAGAAAATACATGTTGGAAACACATGCATAAGGAAAGATTGCTAACCTGTAATAAAAGATCATACAAGCGAACAAGCTCTTCTGGCTTGGTAACTTTCTCATTTTTGTCATCTCGGCGCCAGGTAAGTTTACTCTTGGCAATGCTAACCAACAACTGGTTACGCTCAATGGTACGCTGTCCTAGTACAGCACTAACAGCTTTATCAAGCCCATTTAACTCATCTTTGACACTGTCTGCATTACCAGCACTGACCTAAAAAATAGTGTACAAAAAGTTAATTATGGAGGATTGGAATATAAAATGATTAACAAAACTAAGACTATAAAAATATTTTAAAAAACAACCAAAATTATGATGGTACAAGCAGGAAAAAAGAAGGAAAACAATTAACAAGATTTGGCTGAACTTCCACACACCAAGTCACTGCGAATGAAGCTCCTAGCCTCGTGATATGCCGTGAAAATTTTGTCAAAGACAGATAATTTTTTCTCAGCTGGGATTGAATCTGCTGTAGGACCATGCAAATCCTTCTCCAATTCTTGTGCTGAAATAATCATCAGACAAGAGACATAGTTTCAGGCTCTGTTAGAGGCATAAAAATAAGTGAGAGGGAAAATGGCCAGCAAATTATGAACATTCAATCCACTTCTTAATGAAATTGATGAAATCTAGGTATTGTAACATAGAGATCAATCTCTCAATAAACCTAAGATATTTCTAATAATCCAACCTGCTAACAAGTCAGTACATTAATACATCACTAGCAGAGAAGAAACTATTTGGCATATATTGCCATCACCCACGTTGAATCATGCATTCCCATTCAAAGATACACATGAACAGAATATATCAATCAACAATCAGTTCATAAAATTTAGAGAGAACCAGTTTATAAAATTTAGAGATGAGAATCATTAAAAACAAGGAGAAATAGCATAATGACCATCCTTGTAATTGTTCAAGAGCTGCTAAAAGAGAAGATTTCATAGCAGATATGGATTTTTTCTAAAAAAACAATTACAGGAGGTGATTACACACCCACCACAAATATAGTACTCCAAGATAATATTCCCGCCTAAAGTTTTACTCATGGAAAGAAAATGTGAACCTTTTAAAATGGCAACCCGAGTTTTTGCATTTGAAATTGGAAATCTGTGGCCAAGCCAATGAAACTCTGTCAGGGATGCAGCCTGTTGAGATCTTGCTTCAGCCATAGCAGCCTACAAAACAGCGCAGAGCATTCTTAAATGCAAGAATGAAAATAACAAAATAAATATTCATAATATATTCCTCAAATCAAACTATAGAATAGACAAAAAAAGAGTTTAGAAATACAATAGCCACCAAGTAACATAATGTTCTAGACAGAATCCAATGCAGTCAGAATCACTCATGCGTATAATAAAGGCTAGATTTAAATTGGTCTAAAATAAACATTCTGGAATGTATTAACTTTTCAAATGAGAAGGCAACAGAAAAAAAAAACTGGCAACTACTGAAGACACTAAAAGTTGGAGAACAAAATACTGGAAACACAAAAAGAAACAATAGGTCATGGACAAATTCTGATAAAAGATCAAATCTCACCTCCAATTTTGCTTTGAAAAGGTCTAGCGCAGGACCTTCCATCTCACCAATTTGTAAGAGCTCAGAAGTTTTCAGATTTGACTCGCCAATTTTGTGCCTGCAGTATCTAATACTAGGTTCCAGCTCCTCAACGCGCTCACGGCACAAAACTTGATTCTCTAAATCTCCATATTTCCCCAGTTCCTCATAAACCGCTCTATACAATACATTAAGCTAGTCAAGCACAATATTCAATATAAAAGCCAAATACTTATTGACCAAGCACTTAATATATCTTTTTATACTTGGGAATTATTAGATGAGAGGAATTTGATCTGAGAAAGTGATACTCAGTATCAAAATGTTAGCCTATGAAAGTGTCAATGTTTTAAGGGGACAGTAATCATTGCATCCACACAAATTTAATAGTGATGTTTCAAATATTAACTTTCTGTTAGTTTAATTTTGATACCAAAAAAGCACGACAGGCAATTTATCAAACAGACACAAACTCAATGTTAAATATTTGAAGTGGATAATCACTAATCATTCGCTATGGGAAAGATGAAATCAGGCAGGAGGACAGACATAGCAGAATGGAGGGGGTACTGAACTCGAGTGCATGAAATTGTGTCTTTACAGCATAGCTACCATATACAAAACTCAAATCCCCTCAAGAACCAGCTTGGGAAGTACCTGGCTGGCCAATGGCCCTTTTTTCAAGAAACATTTATTGACAGGGAGAAACACTGGAAACACTATTAAAATGTGAAAACAGTAGTGATAATGATTTAATATGATAAAGATGAGAATAACCTGGAACTTATAAAATTCTTCAACGCAGTGTCCCAATTCCGATCTTGTTCAAACAACAGAAGCCCATTCATATATGATGCGTAGGCCTACAAATCAGGCGTCAAAGCATTGTTAATTGAGAATGAAAGAGCCATCTCAATATGAACTAAATTAGAGGAATGCTCCTCAACAGGCAGTACATGGAGTAGTTATTAGCAAAACACAGAATCCAAAGCAACTTGGTGCAGTTAAGTTATCAAGAAAATGATCAAAATATCTAAAGGTAAATTATGATAGATGATAGAACATATGCACAGACTCCAGTCTTGTATGTATGATCACATCCATGCTTTTGCATCCTCAAACTCCTCAAAGCAAGATATTCTTGAGACAAAACAGAAGAGCAAATTCTGTGGTCTTTAGTGCCAATGCATGAGGTTAGAACTATAAGATCTCATTTATAATTAAAAGACCTACAAAGCTACATCCATTACTTTTTAAATATTTGAATTCACATAAGCAACATGTTAATAGCTAGATGACATGTTTACAATCCCATAAGCACATTTTGCATACTCTAGTTTAGATAATAGGCCAAACCATGCAAACAGGTACAAAAGAATGGCGACGAGATCTGCCTTATCTTCATTTCCCATTCCCGGCAAAACCCAATCTTTCAAAGTTGCCAATGAAGCCAGCACTGGTGAATTAAGTACAAATAGCATTGAACTCAATGGATTCTTTCATAAACAATGCAATGCAATAGTGTAATGATTCTGTAGCGATCTAATACAAGCTCTAGTTGAATCTCATCTCACCAATGCAAAACAGCAATGTTTATTATATGTTATGCTTTTAACTTCAAAAGATGAAAAACAATTTCCCAAATGACTTGTTTGCAAGATAAGAAATAGAATTCCAAATGAATTAAGAACAAGAGCTAGGAAAAATTGCTTTGACCATGATCTATGGTCATGCTCACCACCACTAAGAACAAACTTGACAGGGAAGTTCATCCAATTCTTTGTGCAAGAATCAGAGCAAAACTTCTTGCTGATGCAATCAATACACAAGTAGACACAATCTGCACTAACTTTTATTTGAATAATTATTAGGAGGTATCAAAGCAATATGACTTGAGATGACTAAAATCATAGACACACCTCTGCTTCCAAAGATGTTCTGGAATCTCCCTTGGCAGCACATAATCCTGAAAATAAATCAGCCCATTTTACTGCTTTCCTCAGTCTCCCAATCAAATAAATACGTTGCTTGGCATTTGGACCATCTAGAAGTTGTCGTTTCTCCATAGCATGGCTCCATGCTCTCTCTGCCGTATAAAGAACCATATGCAGATACCTGTTCTTCTTCAAACAAGTTAGATTATAATCTTGACAGACTATGAAACAGAAATATCATTTTCAATCTCTCATATATATAATGTTTGCTAATCCACGAAGATAAAGAAACCTCAAAAACAATGTAACCAGTGGATGCTCGAAATAGTTAATAAAGCAACACAACTACCACTATCCCCAACACAGGATGCTCAAAACCAATTCTTGCAACAAAATTAGGCTACCAAATGTACTCTGTGACAGAATTGTTATCATTTGTTTCATAAATTCTAATTCTTACTTGATCAAAATGATCCCAACCCATTTCTCTACATTATCCCCTCACTATCTATACTTACAGAAACAAAGTGCATGTTGCATTAAATTAAGGAAAAAACAACAATACAGGATTAAATGAACAGTGCTGATTTCTATAAGCTATACATATCAACAAACACAGTGCGCAAAACAGATAAGAAAAAAGCTATAATCAACAAGACACACCTCACTTCCGTAACAGTGGACTCATTTATAGCTCTACGCGTATATTTACCGCGGCCATGAGTAAACTTCAACGATTTATATAACCTCCTTAACCGTGCAGTACAATACCTCCTGTACTTCCAATAAAATTCAACCGGTTACACAATCAAATCAAAATTCCTTAACAAACAACCATCAGAGTCCAAAAGCTAAATTCACATACCGATAACGTGCATAATCCCCGTGCCTCAATCCATGCTGCATTTGCGCAGATTTCAGCAATTGCAAAACTAATAACCAGAATACTTTAATTAGCAAAATAATAAATTAAATAATTTCACTCAATTTAAGCTTAATTCAGTTAATTTTTTTGTTTAATTTAAAATGGAAAATGAGATTGCATATTCATTTGATTGATAACAAACAAAGACAGTGGAGATTTAAGAAAAAATAATAACCGTTGATTGAGTATCTCGGATTGATCTGATCAGGATTATTGGATTTCAGACCGTCGACTTCCATTGCGGTCGCTTCATTCTCTTTCCCCATGATTCCTTCAAACAAACAAAAAGCGAATCACAACAATCAAAGAAAAAAAAAAGTGTCATAATTAGATCCGGAAATTGGCGATAGAATTTAAATATAAGAAGGCGCGGTGGAGAGGGGATTGAAGAGATGCTACCTTGTGGTGGTGGTAGTGGCGCCGCCTGCTGCTTGGCGGTGGTGGGTAAAATGGTTTCAGTTTGGTTTTTAACGAGCACTGTTTTTAAGTGTTTGGTGTTGTGTGGGGTTTTGGGGTTTTCTATTGTTTTGTTGAGTAGAACAAAACGGCCCGGATCTTTGTTCGATCGGGTCGGGTATTTTAAAATTTTCTCAATATCATTAAAAAACAATCTGATTACCAGTTTTAAATGGGATGGTAATTATTTTTCCATTTTTCTTTGACTTTGTCTTATTATTCTCTAATTTTTCCTTTTAAACATTTCCATGATAAATTGAAAAAATTTTATTGGTATAGTAAAAAAATAGATGTAAATTCAAAAAGAATACTTCAATTATGGAAGGTAATGCAATTTAAGGAAAAACACGTATCCATGTCCATGAAAGG
>Ga0325404_1004464_pt1 | contig 14874 bp, 6 predicted proteins | sample PopdelMetagenome_18_FD_205664 | JGI IMG/M metagenome (GOLD analysis project Ga0325404, IMG submission 205664) | Populus deltoides microbial communities from Bellville, Georgia, United States - Xylem-Control-R1 | ecosystem: Host-associated > Plants > Phyllosphere > Stem > Wood/Secondary xylem... | reverse complement strand
AATAAATTTATTTTATATCTCTATATTTTTGTCTTTTCAACTAAATATGTTTTACTCTTTATTATCCATATTGTTTTCTATCTAATATTTTATATTTATAAAGTTTGGCAGTGTATATTGAATGTAATGAGCCTCTGCTATTGTTACATGTCTTTCACAAGTAAGGAAAAAATAAAAAAATAAAAGGAAAAGGGGAAAAAAAATAAAGAAAGATAATTGGGTTGGGTTTGAAAAAAGTGCATATGATCTCCAACTTTTTATAAACCAAAGCATGTGGATTTCTGAATAGGATTCCTAGATCCAAATCAGCTCTTTCTTTTGGATATTTTGTTCAAAAGTAAAACAAGACTTAAGATAATTTTAATTAGAGTTTAGTTACTGTTTTGCTATTAAAAAGACAAGATAATATGAATAAAAATGACATATTTTTCTATATTTTATATTTTAAAAATATAAAAATTAATTTTAAAATTGTGTCAGAAATAAATTTATTTTATGCTTAAATAATTTTATTTTCTTTTGAGTACATCTGCATCAATATTGCCGCATTGAAATAGGAATGGTTCAAATCACATGATCCATATAGGTTTTGGGGACAATCCCCTTTCCCTTGAGTTGGAATTAGCTCACTAGGAACAAATACTCGTTTTGTAGTTAGAAAAACTTGGGGCAGAGAGGTATCCTTGAAATGCCAAAAAAAAAAAATTTCATATGCAAATTCATTGTATTAAAACCCAACCCAATCTGTAATATAAAACCTAGATTATATCGAGTTTCAATAAAAATAAATAAAAAAATAATTCAATTAAAAAATCAGGTTAATTCACAATCTGGTCATCTTAAGAAAAACTTGGTTAAAACTTGTTAATTTTTTTTTCTTTTTAAGTTTTTTTAAATTTTTATTTACTATAAAAAAATTAAGTTAATCAAAATAAACCCGAGTTAATTTACGAGACTCGATAACATACTATGTCAGGCTTAAAAAATGTGTGTAAATTAATAACTTGTGTATGTATCCTGGCTACATTTCAAACTATAAGAGACAAACAAACGAAAGAAAACGTACCCTTGGTGACAGCATTATGCTTTTTCCCTGAGCCCTTCTATTTTGAAACAATATTGCCTATGGTTTATAACCTAGAAAGCTTCTCTTTTCAACACTACAGCTGCATTATTTTTAGTAGTAAAACTAAGCTAGTAGAGGGATCGATGTGGGGTTTGTATAATTAAGAATCTCTCTCACGAGACCTTGAAAGTTGAAGCCTTTGGGAGTGTTGGAGAGGGAGAGAATATTCTGAGGCCGCCACAGTTCAACAGCTAAATTCCAAAGATTATATACTAAACAAAGTCAGAAAGCAAGAACATGATTAGAGTATGATTAAGGGGTTTGCAGGAGAAGTCAGCCCACAAGGAGACGACCGCTAGCTAGCTCACAATTCTAAAAATTCACTGCCTTTGTCAGCTGGCTGTCGTTTAATTAACCTCTTCCCTAGCTATACTTTGATTCATTAAACTATTATTATCATAGCATAATTAATTAAGATTAAGATTAAGAGAGAGAAAGAGAGCCAGATCACCATTATTAGGGCATCTCTAATATATTCCATCCTGAAATTTTCTATTGATTTCGTGTAGATCTGAAGCAATTTTTACTATATATCTACATGTGTGCTACGTACGCCTTGCAACTAATTAAATGGTGTTCAAAGTTTATATCAATTTAACTCATGCAACAACAACACAAAATGTACATAAAATTCAAGATTCTCGATTTTTTTGACCTTTAAAGTCATCATTTTTAAATTTGTAACATTTTTTTTTAAATCCCATATATATTTTACTTAGATTGATCAATGAAGAACTTAGATTCAATGTATAAAATCAAAAAAAAAAAAAGAGATGAAGAAGGAGAACTCGACTGGAAAAAAATACTTTTTATATTAGATTTAATATGTTAAGTCTAGTATGAATAATGAAAATACTGAATTGAAAATATATCTTCTCGACTCAATATTTGTACGAGAAAATAATATTTTTTTTATATAGTTAGGATACCTCACAAAATAAGTATTGGACTCTAGTACAATATACGTACGAAAACTAGTCTTAAAAATACTGCCACCAGTAAAATGAAAAAAAAAATTTAGAAATTAACTAAAAAAGTTTTCTTTGACTATTCATGCTCCTTGATCATGATCCATGGCCATTGCTTTTAACACATGAAGCAAGCATCTTTACAATCCACAAAAGAAAAGCAAACGTAAAAGGCTTTGAAGCATAAAAGTGTAAAGCTGATCATGCATCTACCATTCAAGATCAGACCACCAACCTAACTTCTACACTAATCAATTTATTTAAATAATATTTTATTTTTCAATTTATAAATATTCATGTAAATCATTAATTCCCTAGCTAACAAGCACCCGCTACATTAATCAAAATTAAAAAAAAAAAAAAAGGGTCAAGTGGGTAACAAATCTAGTCAATTTTGAGCTGAGGGAGATATTGCCAAATGCTACTGGTCATGACTCTTACTGCCTTCAGGACGATTTTTCCCTTTTATGTGTTCCTTTCATGGTTTCCTTTGGATTTTACCTCCCTTCATAGTTGGGCACATGCATGCCAGTTTTTGTAACACAAACAAAATATATACTACCATCCAAGATTTGGACTTTTAAATAATTACAAGAATATTATAAAATCCAGCCTAACTTAACATGTCGATCTAAAACTTAACCGACCCGACCCAACTTTTATCCCGGGTTGAGTTTTAAAGAATTCAACATAAATAAACTCATTTGACATGGTCAAAATTTAATTTGATTTTTTTATTTTTTTAAAATATCATATTTTATTTATTTATTATTAAAATGATATTATTTTAATTGATTGAATCAACCAGCATCATCCATGACTTCAATCTTCAACAGGATAATGAACTGGATCAAATTTGATAACTTTGTTTTCTTATACTCGAAGTGTGTGTGTCGAGGTGAATATAACTTGTTTTGAAAGAAAACGGGAATTTTGACTAGTAGCCAGGAACTGAAAAAGATTTTACTTTTGATGAAAATGAGGATGCATAAAGAAGAGAATGTGACTGGTTGGGTGTGCTAGTCACTCTCAAGTCTAGCGCTAGAGGTCATGTTAATTCATCTTTTTGAAAAAAAACAAACATATATAGTCCATAGCATTGCTTTTGTATGATCACCAGGTTATAGTTGTTTCAAATCATAGTGAGAATTTCTTATGCTGGACAATGAATTGGATTCACAACCTTCTTGTTTTTGTGTTTGAAAGATATTTTAAAAAATAATTATTATCGGAGTAATTCCAATACGAAGTAAGCTCTTACTTCTTACTTTGAGGGGCGGCGGTGCTCCTAATTAGTCTTTATAAGCTGTAATTGTCATGTATAGTGCACATATTGCAACGAGTTAGACATATGCATTATTACTTGGAAATGGCCTTAAAGAGGGTTATATATCCTAAAGTTTAAATGTCTATAGGGATCATATTGCAAAAATGGGGCAGTCTTGACCTCACAATGTAGGTTGATGTTTGATATGGGTTTGCATGGTTAATTGAGCCTTCCATTATGGCTATGTAGTAGCTAAAAACCAAAGAAAACAGTCCAATCTACTTGCTTTTGAGCATATCTTGGCTATATAGGATAAACTAGGCTCTCATAAAATGTTTGTTGGGTTCTAGGAAATAATTAATTAACTCCCATTAATTTATCATCCAATGCACAATATTTAAAGATGAAAGATTAGAAAAATAAGAGAAACAAAAAGCAAGCAAATTATGTGATAATCATTTCTAATTGAAAAAGGCATGGGAGATTAGCATTCTCCCATGCTCATCATATGTGTCATCATGCACCTTTGTGTGTTTTTGCCATTCATCACTCTTTCAAGCAATATCCTCTCTCCCTTCCTCTATCTCAACTTTAACTTTTTCACCACCTCCCAAGAACATTTTTTTAATTAATTATTCTATCCGAGCCTTAGCTGAAAAGCAAGTGCTAATTCAAATGTCTGCAGCATAGTAGAGATAGAAAGAGAAGGGGAGAGTGGGGGAGAGAGAGAACAAGTCTTGCATATATCTTCTTATATTGTTAGGGTTGAGACACCACAAGACAAAACCTTTTCTCTTGGTTTTTCCCTTAACCACAATTGTAATAGCTCTCTTTGTTGACCCTTTTGCTTTGTGTAACTAGCTACGTTGAGTAAACTCGAGTGATATGTTAGAGAAGATCATGGCAACAGAAGAAGCAATAACAAGTAGTAACAATGGTTTTGTTGAAAACCCTGTTGGTGGATCCAATCCTCCTGCTCTAAAGAAGAAGAGAAACCTCCCAGGAACTCCAGGCAAGCTAGAGGCCAGCTTGTTTATTTATTTTTCTTCTTTTTGAGTTTGAGTTTGTGTTCGTGTTTATGTTGTTATTATTCTTTCTGTCCGCCTTTCCCTTTCTGTCTTTATGATCATATATGATCGTCAGTATATTCAAAGTTATTCATGTCTATCAAGCTTTATTGCCTTAATATTCAAATGAGAATATTGATTCTTCTATGCAGATCCTGAAGCAGAAGTCATAGCTTTATCACCAAAAACTCTCATGGCCACCAACAGATTCTTGTGTGAAATATGTGGTAAAGGGTTTCAGAGAGATCAAAATCTACAACTCCATAGGAGAGGACACAACCTTCCATGGAAGCTCAAGCAAAGGACTAACAAAGAAGTAAAAAAACGTGTTTATGTCTGCCCTGAAAAGACCTGTGTCCATCATCATCCTTCTAGGGCTCTTGGAGACTTAACAGGTATAAAGAAGCACTTTTGTAGGAAGCATGGAGAGAAGAAGTGGAAGTGTGAAAAATGTTCAAAAAGATACGCTGTGCAATCAGATTGGAAAGCGCACTCAAAGACTTGTGGCACTAGGGAGTACAAATGTGACTGTGGGACTCTATTTTCAAGGTATAATTTTTTGCAAGGATTTTTATTTGAATTTATAGTGATGATGGTACTCAAATACTATAGATTTGTAGTAGTAAGCAAGGGTTTCAAGAATAAAATGACTAACGAGGACTAGTTAATAAAGCATGAAAGTGATTCAAGTGGTGATAGAGCATCGCTTTTTCTCTTGTCAACTACACTACCCGTGTCGAAATAGAAACTATGTGGAGCATGAAAATGATTTTTTGTGGTTGTGTTATCTTTGGCTGTGCACCGGCCCCCTTCACTTTCTATCTCTCAGAACTGAAAAATAAAGAGAGCATGGAGATATATATGGTGAAGACGAAGAGAGAGGTGGAAAGACCATATCAATTTGATGTCGTAATTAATTAGCCCTTTATTACGTACTAATGCTATGACTAGCTATGCAATACTAAGAGATTTGTTATGGTTTCATCATATTAATTAACTTTATGCTCAAAATCTTTTCTTGAGCAGGAGAGATAGCTTCATCACTCACAGGGCCTTCTGTGATGCCTTAGCAGAGGAAACAGCAAGAGTAAATGCTGTATCTAGCATAAACAACTTGACTGCTGGGAGCATCAATTATCATCTGATGGGGAATCCATTAGGGCCTAACATGGCACAACATTTCTCTTCAATTTTCAAGCCAATTTCAGGCAATGATCACCAAACAAGACAGGGAGGAGTTTCCTTGTGGATGAACCAAGGAGTACCCCAAGTGAGTGAAGCAATGGGCAGTAACATTCAAGAGATTCACCAACTTCGCTCTGTGACTAGTTCAGGAGCTATGTTTGGTGACCATCTTGCTGTTTCATGCTCACATGCTCCACCATCTGATCATTATCAGTTAAATTGGCCAGTTTTTGGAAATAAGATCTCTTCAAATAATGCTCACGAGGAGCTGACAAGCACTTTAGTACTTCCTTTAACCAACGTTAAGGAAGCAGCTGCTGCAAGTCAGCTAGCAAGTGTTCCTTCATTGTATAGCACCCAACAACAGCAGTCCCATCAAACAACTTCGGCCAACATGTCAGCCACTGCTTTGCTGCAAAAAGCTGCTCAGATCGGTGCAACTTCAACTGATCCATCATTCCTTGGAAGTTTTGCGCTAAAGAGCAATGCTAAAAAAGTTCAAGATGGGAACAAGTTCTGTGGACTATATGGTTCCAGCCCTGTAAGCACTAATCCAGCAAGTGACGTGGAGAACTCAGGAAGTGATCATCAGATCTCCTCTTTGAATCAGCTTCAAATGTACCCTAAAAGGCAGAAAATATTTCAAAGTGATCAAGATAGTCCTGCAGGAGGGCAAACTAGAGACTTTCTCGGTGTTGGTGTACAAGCCATATGCCACCCATCATCTATCAATGGCTGGATTTAAACTTCATGGGACGTCATCAGTTTCTTAATGGGAAGTAAATTTGACAATAAAATGGATCAGAAAAGAGAAGTATTTGAGATTTTAGTAATGGGAAACTTTGCAGGAAGGAAAAGGTGGCATTCATGAGTGCTTGATGGAGGGCTAAAAGGTTATGCTTAGAAAACTATTGAAGAGTAGTTGTTGAAGGAAGGAGATCCATGCATATTCTGTTGAACCCTAAAAGCTGATCCCTTTAACATGATGGCCTTTATTTTTTTGGGAAAAAAGAAAGGGAGGGCTATAGTAGTGGGAGCAAAGCAAGAGTACTATACACCTTTTGAGCTCCATTATTGCCTTGTTTCGCACTGTTGTGAGGGTATTTCCAATGGCAAAAGGCTTCATAATTTCTCGTAAAAGTAGGGTTTTATATAATTAGCTTACTGTCTAAATAAATTAATGTAGCTTTTCTATCAGCAAATTAATTAAGTACTATGCATAACTGTATTATATAGTATAACAAGAGATTATGTTATATTTTTCAAGCAGAAATTAGAGGGGAAGCACATTTCATGAGTTCTTATATATAATGTCCCACCATGATAGAGTTATTTCTTTTTGTTCCCCCCTTTCTTAGTTAATTAGATCCGGTTTATTTAGGATATAAACTAGCTTAACCGGTAAATAGACAGGTTAATCTAATTTTATTTTACCCAAATATAATATGGGTTTAGGATTTTTTTAATAAAATAATATTTTTTTTAATTTTTTCTTAAAAAAACTCAAAACAATATCATTTTAAAAAACACAATTCGAAATAAAACCTAACTCGTGCTAGGCTTTAAGTTGGGAAGTCACCGGATCGACCCACTAGGTAAAATCAGGTTTTATAATTATATTTTTAATTAATCAAATTTAGATTAAAAAAATGAATAGAGAAAATTAATAGAAATTAAGTTGTAGATCTTTAAATTTACTGGTAACTTTCTTAAGAGAGCATTTCCTCAATTACACATTAATTATCCAACCAGGCCAAGAAAATATATTTGCTGACAGATTTTATTGATCAGTGATCACTTCTGATTATTCATAAATCCATCAACATGTATTCCATTTTATATCAAAATTCCTATTCAAATACTATGAATATTCCAGATAATCTACTATTAGAATACGTTTGTTTCAGCGTTTCAAAAGTATCTAAAAATAAATAATTTTTTTTTACTTCAAATTAACTTTTTTGTGTTTTCATATCGTTTTAATATGTTAAGATCAAAAATAAATTTTAAAAAATAAAAAAAAATTATTTTAAGATACATTAAAAAGCAGCCACAACCAAAACCAAATCCTGTACCACCATGCCAGATAAGCTATTTTTCATTTTTTTAGCTTCCTTAATTGTGGTACAACAGCTTATAATGGTATAAAAGAAGATGAAAAGAAAAGGAAAAAAAAAAAGTTAAAGAGAAAAAGAAAATGTTCTTACCCCTCCTCCCTCTTTTGATTTTACTTACTTTATTAGTTGATATGATAGAATGATCATTGCTTTGTTCTGCTTTTTATGGACTGCAAGTAATCCAATGCTTACCGCAAATTTACATCCACACCGCATTTTCTCACCTCCAAATTTTAGCTTTTGATAATAATGTAGCAAAAAGCTAGCTAGCTAGGTATATATTTGTGATTCAAAATAATATATAGTTCAAAAATGTCAAAGTAAAGTGAAATATTGCCATCTATATATGTTAGCCTTTTGTGCTAGCTAGCTAGTGCCAAAAACAACATAATGGAGTTTTCAGGGCAGGCAAAACAGCTGTGGACCATGTTGGATAGGGTTTGATTTCTGGCTTATTATGTAGCAAGAAAATGCATTTTTTATGGAGAAAATAATATTCTTCATGTACTCTAGACACAATAATTCTGCCCCCATCTCTCTCATAATTTTTTCCCCATATGTATGGATTGTGAATAGTTTTATGCTCGAATAATCAAATTAATATAAAAAACTTTAATTTATTATTACACTTTAATTTAACCCAGCCGTTTTATGTTATTATATTTTGATTTTATGTTAAAATTCCTGTTTAACTTAAAAGCTTTAGTGGTTATTAAAATTATGATATTATAGAAATAAATTAATTTAATTTAAAAATTTAAATAAAGGTATGTTTTAATAATAATTTTATATTACTCGTACCTTGATTTCAAGTTCCTTAACTTTAATAATTTTTCTTTTTACATGTTTTAAATTCTCATGAGATCAATGATAAAAGGGTTACGAGTAGCTATATATATTTTCTATTATTATTGCTAATAAAATTAAAAAAAAAAACACCAGATTTTGCATGGAATACAAAGATGACATTAATTCAAAACTAAAGACTATTACAATTTTGATCTGACTAATTTTTTTTATTTATTTTAATAAATATGGTTTAAATTAATGATAGCGGCAAGAAATTGTTTGATACTGAAAGAGTGTTTGGAAACGTGGATCAACTCGTGTTTTTAAAAAATTAATTTTTTTTACAAAAAAATAATATTTTTTGTGTGTTTTGGATTGTTTTGATGCGATGATCTCAAAAATAATTTTTTCAAAAATAAAAAATATATCATTTTAATACATTTCAACATAAAAAATATTTTAAAAAATAACTACAATCACAATTTCAAATATCTTTGGAGCCAAAGTGATGGGAAAAAAAGAAGTTGTTCTAGCTCGATATTATTAAAAATTCCTCACCGTTGCATGGTAATATGCATAGATGGAGGTCATATGAAACTACAATATGCTTTAGATTTACAGGGGTGAGGAGTACACCTCCAAAGTTTTAAAATCTTAATTTTTTTTTTTTTTTTTACAATAGTATGCATTAAGAATATAATAATATCATATAATTGGTATCCGACTTTGATATAGAAGTGTTTGAACAATGATTGTAGTTATTTTTTAAATGTTTTTTAATAAAAAATATATTAAAATAATAATTTTTTATTTTTAATAATAACATATTAAAATTTAAAAAAATTAAAAAATTCTAATTAATTAAAACGTGAGGCTAAACACCCTTTTAATTTATTTAATTTTTAAGTTTATCTTAATAAATTTTATAATTATTTTTTATATTAACGCATTAAAATAATTTAAAAACTTAAAAAATATATTAATTTAAAATAAAAAATAAAAATATTTTTTTTAAAAAAAAATAATAATCAGATCAAATATGTTCGTAGCAGTATGCACAGCCCAGACCAACTGCCCTGTCAACTCAAAGCCCATAATGATATTCCATCGTCGTCAGCACTCAAACGCAGCGAAAAACACAACGGAAAACCTCAATTTAATCCTTAATATAAATTGCATCCATAGCCTATAAAGTTTATCAATTAGATTCCAATAGTTTCCCACATTTTTCAATTGGGTCCTTTTTTCAGTATTTGGTAACATTTTCAGTTTTTTTTTTACAAAACGAAAAGGATTATAAACTAAGCCTCAGTTTAGCTTTGATAAAAAAAAGTTTGGAACCAAATTGACAGCAAGTTTTAGTTTTGAGGTTCAGTTAAAACTAAATATATACATTAGGGATTAAACTTGATGTTTCCCAAAAAACCAACCAGCTTGAACCCTACCTCCACTTCAACTCCTCCTCTTCTGAAACCTTAAGACTTTTTTTTTTGAAGAAATCAAGAAACAGCAAAAGCACAAAACAGAAACATGAAATTTACAGGCTCGCCTGGAATAGACCTCAAGATCAAAGACAAAACTCTGTCTCTCCAAGAAGACAACAGTTCCTTCCATGTGGGAACTTCAGTTTGGTCAGGTTCTTTAGTCCTCTCCAAATTTCTCGACCGGTGGACCCCTCTATCCACGAACCCCACCACCACCCCAAACCGTTACTCCACCCTCCTCGACTTCCACAACCGCCGTGCCATCGAGCTAGGCACCGGCTGTGGCGTCACTGGCATGGCCCTTTACCTTCTTGGACTCACTGACATTGTCCTTACTGACATCCACCCTGTGATGCCTGCTTTGAAACACAACTTAAAGCGAAACAAACAAGTTCTTGGCAAGATGTTGAAGACAGCGATTCTTTATTGGAGTAATGAGGATCAAATTAATGGGGTTAATCCCCCCTTTGATTATGTAATCGCGGCGGATGTTGTCTATATTGAAGAGAGCGTGGGGGCATTGGTGAAGGCCATGGAAATGTTGGTGAAAGATGATGGGGTTGTTTTATTGGGGTATCAACTGAGATCACCGGAGGCGGATAAGTTGTTTTGGGAGATTTGTGGAGAGGCTTTTGTGATTGAGAAAGTTCCGAAAGAGGATTTGCATCCTGAGTATTGTTATGAGGAGACTGATGTGTTTATATTCAGGAAAAAGAAGAAGAATTTATGAGGTTTTTTCCTTTCTTTTCAGTCTTGGTTATGTTTTGGTGTTTTTGTGATTGTAATGTATTGCTATGAATTGGGTTCTTAATGTGAGTAATGGTGATCGAAGAAAATGAGTATTTGGGTGTTATAATATTGCATTTTATTTTCTTTGAGTTTAATTTTGATGGTTGATGATGCTTGAAGTATAAGCTCTCTTAAGTACATTTTGCGTGTATGTTTTGTGTTTGATTTCTTTATATGCTGAAATTGGGAAAGGTCTTAGTAATGGCAAGTGGAGAGAGTGGGGGTTTTGGCGGTTACTTTCTTGCATTCTAGTTCATGCTTGATAAGGTTTGAAACTATTTTGCTACTTTGTAAAGTTTGTATCTTGAACTAAATGTTTCGATACTTGCGTGCAATTTTGGATGTGTAATGTTGGAGGGCATATGAATGATAACATAATTGCTCGGAGAGAAGTGAGGGTGTGTATTATAGCATCACTGTATTGGATGTTAGCACACTATAGTTCAGTTCTCAAGGGAGATGAATTTAGAACTTTCTAGTGGAGGTGGATCACTCTTAATCAACAGCTAGGCCAGAATGGTTGAGTAGTGACTACTCCTAGATTTGAGTCTAGTGTTTAGGGTAGATTATTGCACTGAAGTTTTATTTTCACTTTCTGAGATTTGGGAAGTTTCAAAGTGGACCATGCTTCATAAAATATGTTTGATCTCTAAGCACAGCTACATATTGTTTACCCTTAGTTTAGAAAGTCTGAGGATCAGTTGCTCCATCTTAAGTCATATTACTAATTGTTCCATCATCTCTCTCTGGTGTTTGGCTGCCTAGCAAGGAAATTTAAAATTCAGTGCCTAAGCAGCATAATTAATAATGCAAATTAGGTGATGTAAGTTTAAAGAGAAAAAATAATGAGTCCAACAACCTCTCTCTTCCTCTTTCATGTTTTTCCCATGGTCTGGTCTGGGACTTGTTGATTGGTGGCAGACCTTTCAAAAGATTAGTTGCTACAAGTTTAAAGGCTTTACTATCCGCTCGTCATTATCCCTCTTATTCATAGTGGAGCTCTGTATTTAGTCAATTTCTGATGTCAAGGGGCATTTTTGGTCCTTTATAGGCATCACATCTACAGGTCGGTGTTAAACTGTAACATACTTTTTTTCCCCAGAGAAAATAGAAGTCAAGAACAGGCATCCATATAGAGTTTTTTCCCAGAGGTTTGCTTTAGTTTAGTATCGAGGACCAGTACAATTTATTCCTGCTTTGTAACTATTTTTGGACTGATTTAATTTTCTTGGAACATGTATAATGTTTGGTTCTCTTAGAAGTTTATTGCTTAATTTGTATTTTGACTTCTTTAACCCTCCTTTATGATGGAAAAGGATTGTTTTTTATTTTCCTTTTTTTTTCTATTTTGTATAAAATCAATTTTCGGGTTTGATTTTTTGCTGGCTTGACACTTTAAAGTAGGAATGTGTTAAGGTTGTTATAAGGCTAACAAAGCTCTCCCCTAACAAAGCTAATGAACTTAAGAATTGAAGAGAGAATTAGAAGAAGAAGACGAAAGGAGATAACTGAGAGAGAGAGAGAAGCACTGCGACTGCAGAATTCTTATTCCTTCATTACCTGCCTCACAAGTTCTTGACACAATGATTTATATACAATGAACTCTAGCCTCCTAACTATCTCAACTGACTATCTAACTATCTAACTATCTAACTAACAATCAACAACTCTAAGCAACTAAACACTGCAACTAACTAACTTTCATCACATGCTCTTTTCTTATTTACAGTTATGACAATTACTAACTAACACTGCCTCTTTAGCTAATTCAGCATATTTTCTTCTTAATTGTCACAGGCTGTTATTGATCTCTTCTTCCTTTATTGGCAAGCCTCCTTACTACCTTCCTCTCGTAACAGAATGTAATATGTTAACTTTGTTTTCTTGAATTGAAAGTTTCTGTATTTTTTATTGAGGCCGTAGTTGTTTTGTGTTTGGATTGTTGGATTGTTGGATTATGGAGGTATAAGAAGTTGTGTTTATAGCAGACGATTTGCATGTTAAAGCATGTTGCTTTTGTGATTTAACCAACTCTCAAATTGTGAATAAAAGCTTGGTGCTTCTATAGTATAAGCTTGATCTGAGTTGGAAAGAATAAGTTTTTAATTCCCTAGCTGGGATAAAACTCTTAATGGGGCTTTTCAACAATATTATTAGTGCAGATGCAAGCATGCCCGTTATGTGAATTTGCAGTTCACAATTAGCATCAGGATCACCCTGAAAAAGCTATCTCAATTATTAAGAGCTTAGTTCTTTCATTACTGTGCAGGATATTCATTGTATGATATGTGCTCTGAGTTGATTAGATTGTAGCAAATCGGTACTTGGTTTCCAAAGTTAGGATTTCAGACTTGGCACTCTGAAGCATAATTAAAACAAATTTTATTTTTCAAGAAACTTGAGAAACTATAAAAAATTAGGAGCATTAATTGCAAGATGACGTATTGTTCCCCACACTCTGATTAATATAAGAAAATATTGTGAATGTTGTGAATACAACACACATGGACGATCTGTGTTCATCATTGCAAATGTTAGAATCATTCATTAGAGAGTTTTTTTTTTTCTTTGTATGAAAACTTATCAGACATATCTGACTATTATTAATATCAAATCATTCAAATTGGTGAATGATGTGCTACTTGAGCTATCTCTTGCTTGAACTTCTAATCTAACTGGAGAATTGTGTTCTCACAAGCAACGCCAACCGCTGTGGACCAAATTATATTATTTTGTTGACAGTCTTTATGGATGGTCATTGCTAATTATTTCGATTCACGCTTATATTTTATTATTTACTGCTACGGTAGGATAATATAGCATTCATCCAGGTGATATCAACCAGTCTTTTCAAGTTCCCTTCTTGTCGGAAAATCAGGATATGTGCTGTTTTCTGTTCAGGGTTCTTGCCTGTGGTATGTTATGATCCTTTGGTATGTTATTTTGATTCACGCTTATATTTTATTATTTACTGCTACGGTAGGATAATATAGCATTCATCCAGGTGATATCAACCAGTCTTTTCAAGTTCCCTTCTTGTCGGAAAATCAGGATATGTGCTGTTTTCTGTTCAGGGTTCTTGCCTTTGGTATGTTATGATCCTTTTCCTGAACAACATCCTGTATCTTGAAATCTTGTGCTTCTAAAGTAACAGGAGAATTGTGTGTCTACAAGTAATGCCAAAAGCTGTTACAATATTTTCTTTCTGTCGCTTATTGATGATCATGCAAATTAATTTGTGATTCCTGCATATATCAATTATTTAGCAATAGAGTAGGATAGCTGGCTTTGGTGGTTCACCCGATGGTTTCAACTAGTCTTGTCTAGTTCCCTTCTGGTCTGGGAATTGGGACATGTTTTTGTTTTTAGTTCAGGGTTCATGCCTCTGGTCTATGGTTATCTTTTTTGTTATAGCATGCAATAGTAGTCATAAATGATTGTTTGTCATATGTAATCTGTTTCTTCCTCAGAAGTAGGCCTACCTCTAACTTTACCTTTAAATTTAAGAATTTCAGTAATTTTTTCTATTATCTCTGCGCAATAATTTTGTGGTCTTCTACACCTTTCTGAAGTTTGAGTTAGATTAGCCGTATTTGGGTCAGATTACATTATGTTTGAGCTGAATCTAGCTACAGTCTTATTGGTAGTCAAATTTGCTTTTTTATTGGCAATGCAACTTAATTTCTTACACAAATAGCAGAACAACTTGCCGCAGTGTGAAGCAAGTTGAGAAGTTTTGCACAGCTTATGTCAAACTGATTGGACTTTGTCATGTCTGTATACAAGTGCTGAAGGAAGAAACTAAATTAAGTGGGACCCTATTTGACTCAGGAACAACCAAGCATCATGGGTACCACCAGCTGGCCAAGTTTTTCAAATTTCAAGAACTAGAAATGGGTCATCAGAGTGTGAAGTGCATGCATATACCCAAATTTTATCATGAAGGAAAATAGCCCCACAACTGATAATGACAGAAGAAGGTATATTTTTACAATTAGCTCTCTTAGCTGAAGAGAGCAGGTATTTCTACTTGAACTTTCATTTAAGCTTGAAGATTTCGTCTTGAGTTGTAATCTGTGATG
>Ga0325404_1004463_pt1 | contig 14875 bp, 8 predicted proteins | sample PopdelMetagenome_18_FD_205664 | JGI IMG/M metagenome (GOLD analysis project Ga0325404, IMG submission 205664) | Populus deltoides microbial communities from Bellville, Georgia, United States - Xylem-Control-R1 | ecosystem: Host-associated > Plants > Phyllosphere > Stem > Wood/Secondary xylem... | reverse complement strand
AAAAACAGAACAGGAAGTAGGTAAACTTCAATTCTTCGAAAATACTCTTTCCTCCTAGGCCTGTAGGATCATCCATGATAACAAATTAAGATATTATTACAACTTTCCACTGTCAAAGGGCTAGTGACGGCACCAAAGGATAGGAAGATACAGAATCAATGTGTGTGTAGAAACCTAGGTTGAAACACAAAATCTGCGGCTTCATCCTAGGTTTAGTAAGAATATATCTCTTATGATAATATAACTTGCCATTAAAAACATCTTTCTCACCATGTCTCTAACACATTGATAGATGGTGATAACTGGCTGCCAAGAGTAGAGATTGATAACAACCAAAAAATTCAATACGAGGCTGATAAAGAAGAACTATTCTGGTGAAGAAAGCTTAAGGCCCATCATCCACCTGTGTAACCCATGACCCTGAGCTTGGTGTTGTTCACTAGATTTAGCAATATCATTCCTTCTCAAAGTTGCAATTGAGTGGCCTCAATTATAGATTGAACCTCGTGTCTAGCTTTATAATCATCAATGCATTTTTGAAAAATCATGTTGATGAAGTCCTAAAAATCCAAATAGCTTAGGAATAAGATTTTCAGGTTGAATAATTGGTTAATCAACTAATCTTAATAATTTCATCTCTATTCTCCTTAGCTAAGGTGTTCTTTAACATATACTTGGTACTTGGTAGATCAAAATGACTTATGACTACTACCTGTAAAATGTCCCCTTTGGTGAAGGTGAAGGCTCTCTTATACTTAAATAAATATATTTTTATTGAGAGAAAATACAATAATATTCTAGAGAGAGATGCTCTGAAAATATATATGCAGTAGAATGAAGATTGTGAATTTTTAATTTGAAGGTCTCATGGTGTATTATACCCCATAAGTCTTGTTCTTTTATGAAGATGAGGGTCTGAATTGTAATTTTACCCTGATAGCATATAATGAGGAATAAATATCCCTTCCATCTATATTCATGTTTGATGGAAATATGGTGAGTCCTTGGAGGACTTTTAAACATCTAAAAGGTATAGGGAGATTATAGTCTATCACGTCAAATGTAACTAAGCCCATAGAGGCTGAGTTCTTCCCCAAAGTTAGACTCAAAAGAGGTTGGTCATTCCCTTAGGTGTACCCAAGAGAGGATGGTCATTATCTTGGACTTGACTTACTGCTAAGTCTAATTACCTTGGCTTTGACATGTTTGCCAGACCCACGTTACCTAGACTTGGCTAAATACCAAGTCCAAGTAACTTGGGTTTAGCATATTCGTCAGACCCACATCACCTTGGACTTGGCAGATGACCAAGTTTAGGTACCATGGGTCTGACATGTTTGCCAAACCCACGTTATCTTCGACTTGGCTGATTATCATATCCAAGTGCAATGGATTTGGCTGACTACCAAGTCCAAGTACCTTAGGTCTGCATGTTTGCCAGACCCACATTATCTTATTCCCTTGGGCGTGCCAAGGGAGAATGGTCATTTTCTAGGGTGTGCCCAAGGAAGGATGGTTATTTCCTTGGGCGTGCCAAATAAGGATGGTTGTTATTTTGGAGTTGACTAAATACCAAGTCCAAGTACCTTGGGTTTGATATGTTTACCAAACCCACATTATCCTGGATTTGGCTAAATTTCAAGTCCAAGTATCTTGAGTTTGACATGTTCGCTAAACCCATATTACCTTGAATTTGGCTAAATACTAAGTGTATATTAGGCCTAACATGTTTGTCAAACCCATGTTATCCTGGACTTGGCTGACTGCCAAGTCCACAAGCAATGAACTTGGCTGATTGCCAAATCCAAGTGCTTTGGGTCTGACATGTTTACCAGACCCACATTATCTTATTTCCTTAGGCGTGTCAAGAGAGGATGATCATTCCCTTGTACGTTCCAAGAAAAGATAATCATTCATTGGGCGTGCCCAAGGGAGGATGCACATTTCCATGAGTGTGCCAGAGGCTTGGCACACTACCAAGCCCAATCGTGTCTAGGTCTAGTTGGTGCCAGAGCTAACGTGCCAGGGTTTGACACACTGCTAAGCCCAATCACGACTGGGTCTCGCTAGTGTTTGACTTAGTGTTCTAGAAACTTGGCACACTATTAAAACCAATCGTGTCTGGGTCCAGTTAGTGTCGGGGCTTGGCACACTGCCAAGAAAAATCATGGTTGTTGTTTGGCTAGAATCAGACCCAGCATTATCAGGGCTTGGCATAGTGCTAAGCCCAATCGCTTGTGGGTTTGCCAGACCCAGCGTGCCTGGGTTTTGGCACACTACCAAGCCCCCACCCGGGGCATGCTCATTCCCTTGGGTAAGCTCAAGGGTCATAAGGATTTTTAGGCCCATTAAAAATAAGTTTATTTGTAGCCCCTAAGTCTTTGTGATATTGATATGCAAAGACTTGTAAAAATACTTGGTTATTATGATGAGTTCGTTGAATTTTCATTGTGTGAAAAAAAGGTGGAAAACCTTGGGTGATATATTAGAGAGCCTGTGTGGAAGGGGATGCACCATAGTAAGAGAAAGAATTTTTAAGTATATAGAAGGCATGAAGAAAATCATACTTAAAATTTCCCTGAAGGGTAAGAGAAAAACATAAGGAATGAGTTTGTACTTAAAAATATTTCTATGTGGCTGGGGGAACCTATTAGAGGAAATCTACTCACTTTTGAGAACTCCTATCTCTAAACTCATCAAGCATGGAGCTCATTTAGAGAATTTATAAGTGGTTAGTGTGAACCCAAAAAGGATGAACCTATACTTATAGGTTTTTTGGAGAGTAGGAGTTTGCAGCTCTTCTAACATTGTCATGGGGTTTAAAAGCCCTCCACTAAAGAGTGATCATCATGATTATTATTATTATTATTATTATTATTATTATTATTATTATTATTATTATTTAATGGGGCATGAGAGCCTTCTATTTAGAGTGGTGATTACATGATGTTGTTATTTATACTAGGAAGACCAAGTTCATCTTTTGAAGAGTGGTGCATATAACATTAGAGAAACCAAGTTCATCCCTTGGAGAGCATGCATATAGCACTGGGGAGATTACATCTATCCCATGGAGAGTGACACATATAGCACTAGGGAGACCATATATATCTCTTGGTGAGTGATATATATAACACTAGGGAGATCACATATATCCCTTGGTGAGTAATGCATATAGCATTGGGGAGATCATGTCTATCACTTGGAGATTTGCCACGGGGAAAACACATGCCATCCCCCAGGACTTCTCTAGGGCTACCACCTTTAGGGATCACCTGGAGAAAATGAATCCATTTGAATAAGTCATTCATATATAAGAAACTTACATTATTATTAAGGATGATACGTCCTAAGATGATGTGAGTGATAGGTATGGTAGAGGTTCTTAGAAGGAAGATATCTTGAAGGTGGCACTAAGATGTTTGCTTTGACTTTCATGATTACTTCACTTGGAAGGTCATTTATGTTGGTTGTCCTTATGAAAATAACGAGGTCCATATCATAACAAACTAGCCTCTTCAACCTGTATATGATTTTTCATAAATTGTTTCACTTTAGACAAGCTTTTTTTTTTTTTATATATATATAAAGCATAAAGTTTTCTCTAAAGGGCATGCTCCTTTACTTGTCGTATCAAGGCTTCTAAGGCTATAACTCAAACAATTCTTCCACCTTGAGCATTTCAGCGTTGAATCTCCTTAATATCTATGTATACTCGTTCTCTTGTTGAGCAACACTGAAAAGCTTCGTGGAGGTTTTCTTGGTGAGTATGCCAGTGCTAAAGCATGCCACTAGCTTGGCATATAGGTCACTAAAACCTTCAATAAAGTTTGGTTTGTTATACCAAGTACGTGCAAATTCTTTGAAGATTGTAGGGAATATCTTGCACATTGAGTCATGGTCTTGGATGATCAAGTCCAAGTTGTTGAGTAGATTTTGCACATGCTCCATTAGGTCAGTCAAGCTATCATAGTTATTCAAACTTATTTTTATGGAAAAATAATCCTTAAGGAGTCGACTTTTCAATATACATTTGGACATGAGAGAAACCCTCCACTGATGGGGTTATAAACATTCCCCTAGGTATGCTTATGCATAAATTGTCTCCTATTTCTTTGTTTGCTGGGCCATTAGGACACCGAAGAATTGGTGTAGAATGACGATTATGATGACTGGTGTCCATCCCAAAGTAACTAGGGGAAAATGTTCATTGTATCTTCTTTGTGTATGGGTGAGGCAAAGACGTGAGTGGTCCTTTAAGGAACTCCCATGAATGTCATTTTGTCTAATTGTTTTTAGGTAGTGTAATTGTCTACAGGCTCTTGGTGCAGCTGATGACCTTCGCGTTAAGGCATTGTGTTTTGTTGAGGGTATTAAGACTTATTGGAATGACAATGTCTGATTTTTTCCTCGGGTTGCCAAGATGGCCTGGGTAAGGAGTTGTACCTAGTTAGTGAGTTGTTGAAGCTCTTGCTAGGTAGGAGTGTCCGAGACAACGAGTAGACTTGTCTCACATTCTAGCCCGGGTGAGCATAAGTTATGTGTCATGGAATGACCTAGTAATGTCGAAAGCAAACTTTAGAAAGAAATCGATGACTTTTTGATCAGTTCCCCACAGACGACGCCACTGATGAAGTTTTAAAAATCCAAATAGCCTAGGAATAGGGCTCTTCAGTTGGATAATTGGTTAATCAATTATTCCTAGCAATCTTGTCTCACCCTCGCGGTGGAGCGCGATGACCCTCGATTGATTTCGGGGTCGTTTTTGTTTGTGAATAAGGGAGTTGCCACCTAGTATTATGGTCACTATGAACCCTGACTGATCTTTCAGAGATTCTAAGGCAATAGACTGGTTGCGTAAAGGGAAGGTATTAACACCCCTAGTACGCCCTGTCTAAGGTAAGCTGCTTGGTGTTTGGTTTGCTTTATAATTGCTATGGTGTTGATGTTCTCTTAATTAGTTTTCCTATGATAGGTTTGCTATGATAAATGGATTTGGGTTCAAAGTCTAAAAGCAAAAACCATTGGCCAATATTGATCATACTTTTAGATATGTCTATAAAGTGTCAAGGAGAACCAATGCAGATATCTTGAAATCTGTGTTTGATTCAAATTTAATTTATTAAGATAGAAATCCAAGGAGATTCAATATGCTTTAAAAGCTCAATTTTCCCTTAGTATTTCATACTCTTATGACTTGTAAACCGTGGGGTCAAAGATTGAAATGTCCTCATCAAGGCTTCTTTCAAAGATGTGTGATGACTTGTTATTCCTAGAAAATTATTTTGGATATTTACCACTTAAGGTTTCTTTATCCAAATATTAACAGTGAATAATAAAAAGTTATTCCCAATAATATTTTGGATATTCATTCATTTGGGATTTTTTTATCCAAACATTAACGGTAAATAATAAATGAATTCTCCCAAAATAAGATTTTTGTAATTTTTTGAATATTGACCAATACCCTTTGGATTTTTACAAACATGTTGTAAAATCCAGAAATGCAAGAAAATAATTTTGTTGTGTTTAAGAAATCCATGCGAAAACACATTTTTGAAACTTCCAATAATTTTATATATATAAAAAGAACGTTCAAAACATGTTAGGGTATTGACCGTATGCAACACACATAAAACAATTTTATATTTTCTTTGTCAAAAACACAAACATCACAGTTAATCACAATTAAAGTCAACAAACCACGTATTAATCAAATTCTTAAGGCTTTAATAAATCAGTTATTAAATCCCAAAAAATATATAGAAATATGTTCTTACATGTTTACAGGAAATACAACATGATTTTATTTTTCCCTAAGATACTTGATCATATGCAAATTAAAACATTAAATTTTTTTCTTTTTGATTTTATAATTCAATAACATGCATAAAAAAAAATACAAACACACATCCCTTTTTTTAATATGTTTTTATCATTCACCCACATTTACATGTTACAAAATATTAAAAGTTCAAAGAAATCAAACAGTAATCTAAATATACACAGCAATGTCTGAAAATTACAAAAAAAAACATAAATAAATCCTCGGGAACAGTGTTGGAACAGTGGCGACACGTCTTCTCCACGCGCCCCCGCCACTGGAGGCTCATGAGTTTACGCGTCACCATAAGAACAACCCGGGAAACAGGGGGTCTGTAACAGCTTCTTCCACTCTTCACTTTCCTGCCGGCGGTGAGGAACACCGTCACCTGCAAAAGAAGAAAAACACACAAGCCAGTCAATTTTAATCCTTGTTTAGATCTGTTTCACTTCTATTTTCTCTCGGTTTGTCGTTTTCTCCTTCTTCTTCAGGTGGTAGGTTTATTCTAGGTCTTCTCCTTCTTCAGATTTGGTGGTTGTCATCCGTGGCCGCTGAAGACGCGGTGGAGATGGGCGTGGCTGTCTAGTCGGGGGGAAGGAGAAATGGGGTCTGCGGCTGAAGAGGGAGATCGTGGGTCTGTCGCTGGTGGAAGAGGGAAGATCGGTTGGCTGCGGGCTGAAAAGCGGTGCTCTCGATGGCTAAGAGAAGAGAAGTTAAGAAGGAAGAGGCCTGGTGCGTGGCTGGTCGAGTCATGGGCTCTGGTTTTGGGAGGCCTTGGATGAGAGAGAGAGATTTTGGTGAGAGGCTGCAGCTGAGGATGAAAGGAGTGTGTGGTAGCCGGTTGATGTCTTCTGGAGATGAGGAGGAATGGATCGACTGTGGGGCTATTGGGTGGAGGATCTGGGTGTGTGTGGGTTTGGGAGGAGAAGAAGATCGGGAAAAAGCGGCTGGTTTTTGGGGAGAGTTGGCGGAGAAGGGAGAGATAGCTTTAGGTTTAGGTCTTTTTTTTTGTTACCCTAATTTTCTCTTTTAAAAAATTGCTCTCCTTTGTCAATTTTTCTCCCCCCAATACATATGGTTGTAGGTTTACTTATATAGAAAATTCCTACACATACTATTTAAGGAAATATTGCAGTAATTATTGCAGAGATTGTCTTCTATAATGAGCACCAACAAATCCTATATATATGGTATTTTATATTGCAGTGATTATTTTCCATAACCAGCACAAATCAAATCATATATCTATGGTATTTTATATTGCAGTAATTATATATGATTCAATAATTATCTTCTTGACATATTGCTTCCTTAATATTAGCCCTGATGCTCTATGTTATCGCCACATGCAAACCTTTATTTTTTAAAAATTTTTTTTATCAAAACATGGGTTAAAAATTAGGTTGCAAAAAATCTCATCTATTCTTCCTAGCCAATGTGTTTTTAATATATACTTGTAGCTTGGTAGGCAAAGACAACTTCTGACTAATTTCTGAAAAATATCCTCTTTGGTGGAGGTGGAGACTTTCCAATACTTAAATAAGTATCTTTTTATAGAGATAAAATACAATAATATTCTAGAGAGAGATGCTCTAGTTCAAGGAGTTGCCACATAGTATTATGGTCACTAAGAACCTTAACTGGTCAGTAGGGATTCTATGATACGGGACTGGTTATGTAAAAGAAAAGATGTTATCACCCCCTTTAAGCGTCTTACCTGAAGCAAGGTGCATTGCTGATTTTGTCTAAAATTGCTAAGAACTTGGTCTCTTTTTTTTTTTGTTCTTCCTATCATGTTCTTAACTCTGGCATCAGTGAACAATACCTCAAAATATTTCAAACTCTCCATTTTAAATTTTTAATGGAGAAGAAACAATTTTTCTATGCTTTTTTCTTTTTGTTTACCCTTTTTTTTATTTGCTCTTTTTAGACAAGAATAAAAGAAAGTATTGCACAACAAATTTGTATTTAACAGTAATGGTCCACAAATTGAGCATATATTAGAAAAAAAAACAAAACACAAAGAAAAAAAATAAAAAAAACATGAAGGGCCAACAAATAAATCCGTGAAGATTGCCAAATATTTAGGAAATTTTCTAATTTTGAAAAGGGGCTCGTTTGACTAGATATCAAAATAGAAGGAGAATAAAATACATGGACAAGACATAAGGAGAATAAATAAAAGGGCCTGAGGCCAGATCTGGCCCACTCTTCCTCTTTAACACTGGGCTGGATCTGGACCAGCCATATAGGCTGGGCTGGATCCAGCCGGCCCAGCCCGATCCGGTTACTGGTTCAGCCCAGTAACCCGGCCAGTTTTTCCTTTGCAAGCGTGTGTGAACTGTTAACACACACTTGCTTGTTTTGCAAATGGCCTTGGGACGAAGATCTCGGTGCATCGCCAAAAGGATGAAGCTTTTGTTCTCAGTTTCCCTTTCTGTTCTCTGGTTTTTCTTATTTTTTTATTTTCTGTCTCTCCTGGTCTCTCTCTCTCTCTCTCTCTCTCTATTTTCCTCTTCTTTGCCCTGTCTCTGCTTTTTCTCCCCTTTTTTTTTTCCTCTCGTTCCTTTCTTTTTTAGTTTTTTTTTCTTAGTCTCACTTTTTCCCTCTTTGTCTCTCTCCCTGTTTTCTCTTCTGGGTCCCTTTTCTTTCTTTCTTTCTTTTTCCCGCCTTTTATAGGCGTTTCTGGTGTGGATTTTATCCTTATCTCCCCAGGATACCGATCCTTGTTGTGGAGATAAGGACTTTGGGTCTTTGTGTTCTTGTTGTATCGAGACACCAATAGTCCGACCATTGCTGGACTGTTGGTGGAGGTTTCTTCAGCTCCCTGGTGCCTCGCGGTGGTGGAGGAAAGTTGGCTGGAATGGGGCTACATGGTAAACCATTCGGTCAAGACCTGGACTGAGGGCGGCGACCGCCTGGCTTGAATTTTTTCGCAGGCGGACTTTCTCCTGTTTGAGATGAAGAAGAAGACGCCATCAACCATATTCAGACATCGATGATTTGTTTAGAGGCCATCAACTATAATCAAACAACGCACAATTGAAAATTTGAAATGATTAGCCCCCCCACATGCGGGGTTTTGCAGCGCCAATTTTAATTAAATAATTATAATTTAACACTAGTCAAGCAAAGAAAAATGCGATTATAAAAATATTTATCCAGCGGTTAAGATATCGTTATATTTTTGCAAGGATAAAAATACAAGTTTGATCTTCACGAGAAATCTGACCATTTCTTTGCAAACAAGGTTCTAGCTTCGGTTATTTATTTTTGACTTTGAAATTACAATAGAACATTTCTGTAATATCTGAATCTAGGACAGCTAGCACAACTTTCTACGAAAAATATCTTCTTATTGTATCAGAAGGTAGCTTTAATTGGTTAAGGGGCAATATGCTCGATTGATCTAAGAAAAGAGTATGAACAAAGGGCCACAAGATAACAAGACAAGTTCCTTTATGATTATCTGGAATGCAATTTAGCTTCCTTTTATCATTTTTTAATGAAGTTGATATATTTAAACTGGGTTTTACAGAATGGACAGGAGGCTATGCAGATACAGATGTCTACTTCAGCATTAATCAAATCTTTCATACAGAACAGCAAAAAATTACTATAGCTCCACACTTATTAACAACACTGTTTGCATAAAAGATTGTTGATAGTAAACAGAGATACATGCAACGTTAATAAAATATTAAAAATAGTCTTTCAAGTAAAATACATAAATTAACAGCAAATTAATAATGTCAATTAATATTACAAAGTTAACATTCTAAAGAATGGATGCCTGCTTACGTTTTTTCTTGTGGGGCTTTTTTGGAGTGTGCTCGAAGGAGGATTCAGAAGGTTGGGGGCTGGTGGCATGGTGAGGATGTGGAGGAGCAATAGCCACGTCAACATGGGGGGTGGCAGCACCCACCTCATCCACATGGACTTCTCTTGGAATAATAAATCGGTACATTTTGCACCACTACACAATAAAACCATTAATAGAGATAATTCCAACAATATAAACAAAAAAACCCACAGGAACAACTTACTTTTCTTCTGAGAAAGACCGTAATGATATCCCAGTAGGGCATTCCTCGCGCAGAAATGCCGCTGACCCCTTATAAAACATTTACCATTCGTGATTTTAATTTCTACCTCATGCAAACAAATGGTGTTTTTTTTCACGTTGAAAATTACAGAAAAACTACTAGAGGATTCTTCCATTTCAAAGTAACGAAATCTGAAAGGAAATAAATTAAAATTAAAAAAACACCACTGTCGTTACCACTCTCTCTATAACAAAACTCTGCAGAGCCAGTCAGAAAAATAACATTACCTTGTTCGTCTTCCTCAATTTTCTATTACTGGTAGCGATCGTGTTTTTTTATTGTTATTGTTGTGTCTGGTGTTCTGTTTGTGAGTCATGGGAGGAATAATATGAAGTTTATTTAGAGAACAATTAAAAGATGCCGGTTATTATAAAATGAAAGCTACAGAGAGAGAGTTGATAAGATAGAAGCTGAGGGAGGTGACGAACGGAAGGTAGAGATGTTATGAATACAGGTAGAGTACTGATGTAAACGGACGTCCTATACTACTAGCTCCTGTGTTTTGCATGTCGTCTAGGCTTTTCACCAGGTTTTCTCTTAGCACAGATACGCCTGCATCAACTGCGATATTTTCATGGATAGAGTACTGATGAGATCGTACGGCCACTATTGAGACGATTATGTGTATGTAGGGGAAAGATCTTTTTACTTTGAGAGCAAGCTGGAACCTATTTGGTTCGATTTCAAACCACTCATTAATGGTGCTGATCTCTCTGCCTATCACTTTCTAATGCCACTTTCTTTTGGAAAGATTAGATTAGTCCCCAATTATTCATAGTTATTCTACTGAGTCTTCTAACGTTTTACTTTATCAATTAGATCCCTATCTGTATAGCTTTTCTCCAATTACATCCTTCTGTTAAAATAACTAGAATTAATGTTAAACACTGCACATGCTTGTTTTCTTACTTAAACTAGTTTCCTTTTGTTTTTTTTTAAAGAACATTTTAATCTTTCATATCTAATATTGAATCAATTACTCAATTAATTACTTGTTTGGTCAGAAGATCCTCCGAATATTTTTATTCTTAATAATTGATTAATCTTGATATTTCAAATCTTCTTAAATGACAAAATTCACGTTCATAGTTTTTTCTTATATTTAGCGCATGGGCAATCATAGTATAGTATAAAAATTGTTGTTATAATTGGGTATTTTCATACCTAATGACTACCAAGTGCACTACATAATGTTGTCTCCAATTACTTTTAAGAAATTGCAGAAGGATATCTCGAGAATAGATTATGGTTAGTGGAGAGATTGACAGGTATATCTGTTGTAAAGTGGGCCATACCATGATTGACCATACGTGGATCCCACTTTCTATACAAGGTGAAAAGGTCTTGTCTAAGTAAGGTGTGATCTTTTCGATACTGCTTTGTTTCATTTACTATATTGGACTATGTAGCCTCGATACGAGATATAAAATAGACTTGTTTTGATTGCCAGAGATGGAGACACGGGAAGTGCGGTGTTTGTATTTGTGGTGGTGATATATTTTTTTAAAAGATTTATTTATTTATGTAATAATTTTAATATATTTTTAAATAAAAAATATTTTAAAAAATAACCACAATAACAAAATTAAACATTATTAAACATTATGTTAATCCTGTCACTACCTTTGATACGAAAACTATCGAACTTTTACATGCCTCCCTCTAGCCAGAGCATGGAACACGAGGGATCGAGGCTAGGACGAATTAGCATTAGGACAGCCACAAATAAAAAATATACAAAGAAAAATACGGGAAGCTTATAATCACATTACATAACTAGTGTACAACTATAATTATTTAATAAACTATGCTGAAAAACATCAAATAAATAATTTTAAGAAGTCTAAAAAATTTATTTAAACAACCAAAAAATCCTACTGGGTCAAATATACAAATTAAGTATATTAATCATGTAATTTATGTCAATGTTTAACATTTATTTGTTATTAACAAAGTTATAAAAAAAAAGTTTCCAAAATAACATACTCACATATACAAGATATTAATACTACTTCAAAGTATTTAATAATAGGAGATATAAATTCCATGAACAATAATATTTGAGTACACGTCATGTTAATATATATATATATATATATATATATATAATAAACAAAAAATAAATTTTAATGTTGAGATACAATAACTAATTTTATCTTTCTCTAAAAAATCATTAAAAATTACCAATAATCTTTAATAATGTTTATAAGCTACTGAAAGAAAATGGTTGAAAAACAATACTGGGAGACCACTGCACTCTTCATCACTCCCTCTTGTTGTGATTGGGCATTGATTTTTCCTAACAAAAAATAAACGCCATATGTCGCAGTGCCATTAATGGACTCACTGTTAGCTTGCGCACACTCATTCGAGCTTCTATCAATATCATTAGTTGGTGTCAATAGATTATAGTAACGCCATCCACACTGGATCACTCTCCATTGATGGGCGAGCCACAGTCACAATGGCAGAGAGTGCACGACACTCGCCACCTTCCGAGTCTCCGTTCCTCTCGAAACCAACTCTATTTGAACTTGGTGGGAGGAGTTCATCACTCCCTCTTATTGTATTAAGAGCATATTGATCCTCTGATTCGTTAAAGCTTAAAAACAGTTGTTTGACAGATCAAAAGAGAGATTCCGCCATGCATTCTCTTAATTTCTCACTGCATAATAGAGCAATGAAACCACAAAACACAATTCAAAAACAAATCATTTTATAGTCAACCAATATCCAAAAACCTAATGCCACCAAGCTAAAAGCAGAGACATAAAAAAGCATAGTTGACTTAATACATAAATTATTCTTAAACAATACTAATTCAAAGCAGCATAAAGCCTGCAAAAACATACAGAATTGCCAATAAAGCAAGTATATAGAATGTTTTCCTGTAATATCAGAAATGAGAACGCAACATGGAAACAAATATAATTGCAATGATGGTTATCAAGTTCGATAAATGGAAATTTCTTAGAGATGCTTAAATAACTTATTAGAACTTGAAAGATTTTGAGCAAGAAAAACTGTCAGCACAGTCCCAGTAGAAGCAGTGGATAAATTATGCCAAAAAAAAAAGATATGGTGAAGCATAAACTTGAGAAGCCATAATCCGTCAAAGCGATTGATCTAGCTAAAGTGGGCATGGATTAAAGAAAAAGAATGCTAGGCAAGTTAGTTGCCAAGCCAATAGTTAAGCCTAAGGAATGTAAGTTGGCTTCAACTAATTAAAGCTAGGTAGGATATGTGTTGTAAAAAGTCAGAAGCCTACGCAAAACTTGGTAGTGAGATAACATATGAAATATGGATATCTCAACAACCAAGACTGGAAAAAAGAGAGCAGGGTGCTGCAGTTGATTTAGTGTAAATTATTGTGGACCGAAGGTATAAGAAAAATGAAAAGGTAAACAAAAATGAACCAAATATGCAATGGCAGTCAATAGAGTTGAGATCTAGATTATTACCTGTAAAGCTGCCTTTGACAAAACAGGCTACAATCGAATTTTATAGATAAAAAACATCAATTAAAAAATAAAAGCAAGGCTATTGTGCAAATCAACAAATATCTAGCAACACCGTGTTTCAATAAAGAAATTTTAATCATTTAGAAATAATGCCAGAAAGGCAACGAAGATAATTTAAGTTTCTCACTCTTTTCTTCTTAATTCCAAAATCAAAGGCGTAAAAAGAAGAAACTGAAAAACAAACCATTTAAATAATCAAAAAAAAAAAAACTTAGCATGTATAAAAAGAAATAGTCAAGGCCTTCGTCTTTTACTTATTTCATTAACACCCCCCCTTTTTCTTTTATCAAGTGTGTGTGTGTATATATATATATATATATATATATATATATATATATATATATATGTTGTTGGATGCAAAGTGAATATGGATCTAAAAGTGATGTCATTGTCAAAGGCTAAATTCAAAAGTATAAATTCTGTTGAATTCTCAAAACAGGAGAAAGCAAAAAAACCTTGCAATATGTGGGAAAAAAATTCGTATCAAACTTATGGAGGATGGGTCTTTGATTAAAACCATACAGAAATAATAGCACACCTAGCACCTCCAGCAATTAGAACAAAAAAACCAAATTGTGAAAAGGCAAGATGAGGACATAAAAAATATTTTTCATGTAATATATGAAATTTTATTTTAATCTTAATTAAATAAAAATTACCACTCTAAAACACTCTATAATTATCTAATAGCATTACTAATTAAAATTTTAAATTTTTTTTATGTAAAGTAAAATTATATTAGAATTCAAAGAACACGTGCGATTATGATTTCAAATTAATATATAACTGATGCAAATGGCACTTCAAAAAATAAGAAGAAATTGATTCTTTTTCCATTCTTCCCAATCTCCATTAAATTAATGGAATTCTACATATAATTTAGAATGAGAAGATATGGAATTCTTTTGCCATTCAATCATACGTCACTCAAGACATTAAAAGCAATCGTTCATCTTATCTCGTAAGTTTGTGTTTATATATATATATATATATATATATATATATATATATATATATATATATATATATATATATTTTGTTGTAATCCGGGTATCTTTACACTCTTTAAAGAGATGAGATTAATCTTATTTAAAGCTGGTATATTCTTATCTTTACAGGAATATAACAATGTTTTAACTGCTAGATTAATATTTTATTAATGTATGTGTCTTTGTTTGGTTAGGTGTGTTGCAAATATAGAACGAAAATAAACTAATTATGGATGAACCGATTTCACAGAGATAAACCAGAGTTAATAATTATTATTTCGTTTTCGGTACAACTGCGTACAGACTTCTAAATAATTGGAGACCATTCATGATTTTAGAAGTCTTTGATATTTGCTTGAACAACGCTAACGCCACCACACGCCAAGTTATTACTTGGTGTTCTCTGGTGTGTAAGCTAGGATGATACTACTTCAT
>Ga0325404_1004462_pt1 | contig 14876 bp, 5 predicted proteins | sample PopdelMetagenome_18_FD_205664 | JGI IMG/M metagenome (GOLD analysis project Ga0325404, IMG submission 205664) | Populus deltoides microbial communities from Bellville, Georgia, United States - Xylem-Control-R1 | ecosystem: Host-associated > Plants > Phyllosphere > Stem > Wood/Secondary xylem... | reverse complement strand
CGTAAACCTTCCCAGCTTAGGATGTGCATTATATTTGAATCCCATAAAAATAATTTATAATTAATTTCTTTATACTAAATCTTTATATATTAACATGGAAATGGTAAAGTATAAGTTATTTTTTTTTTTTAATTTAATTGAAATCGCTACCTTATAATCCAAACATAATCTTTTTATGAAGTCACTGCCACTGCCACTGCCAGCACCGTCACCAAACACTGCTGATAATGTTGGGTTATGGTGCTAGTGATGTTTTTGTTTCTACTCATACTGGTTTCCTTTTCGGGATTTTTATCATTGCAGGCACAAGGGGCAGAGGATGCCAAGTATGCTTGCAGGAAGCTGCTGGCTTTCACACCTCTGGATGAAACTAGAAAGGTTAGGCCCAGCGGACCTTCTCCCTTGACATCTAGCATGCTCTGGGCTAAGTGTCTATTAGTACCCTTGACATCCAGATATAAAATTAGTTATAAATTTGTTGATGAGTGCCATTGACCTATTGTGTTGATTAATTTCCTCTCTGGTTAGTGATGCGGTTTAACTCGTTTTTCTATGTGATTATTAAATTGTTTTACAATAAGTTATGTAAGCAACTTCTCATTTGTTGAACTTTCTGGCATTGAAGTGGTTTGGTAGCCAAAAATATGACATTTGAAATGCCTAGCAAGCGTGGTTTTACAATGAAAATTAACTCATATCTCTACTATCCAGTTCAAGGACTGCAATATGACATTTCCAAGAATTATACATAGTTTTTTTTATAACTTTTACTTACAATATATAGTTGAAAACTAGTTATATACCCGCAAGTTAGGTAGTTTTGAAAATCTATTTTTTCTTATACATACAGTTTTTTGCTAATTTGTTTTTTTATTAGTGGCATGCTTTTTCAATTGACACTAAAGGCAATTAAAATATTTTTTTATTTTATCAAAATTCAAATAGGATTTTTTTAAATAGAAAAAAAAACCCTAATTAATTCCTTAATATCAATTAAATTAAAGATTGAAAACAATTTTTATATTTGGTGATGAAAGGTTTAAGTGTAAAAACGATATTCTAAGCTATTGTTAAAAAGCTTAACGATTTTTAATTATCTTGTTTTTTTAATTTGAAAGTTAAATCAATAAAATTCATTTATTTTGCTTCATTCTTTAACCAAATCAACAATTACGAATGGAAAAAACAAAAAAAAAACATGCTTACCGCAGAAACTATTCAAAAAGCTTGAATGAAAACAATAGCTTATATACGTATCAAATTAAGATAAAACAAGTATTTGAATGTCCAGAAAAAAAGATGGAAATATCTCTTCTTAGAATCTAAAACAATAATGGAATAAAACTTTTCTAAACCGAAAGTTAAAATTTAGTTCATAACTATTGAAAATTAAAAAACATTGTAGAAAAAATATATCATGAAAAAATTATTTATACTATGCGTATCACCTAATTACTTTAGGATCTTTTATATTTGAAACACTTTAGACAAGCCTCTAATGAGAGGTCCAACCTTAGTGGTCTTAGACTTTAAATAACGGATGCGAGAACAAGAGAGGAAGCAAAAGTAACAAGTTATATGTCATAGCAGTATCTTAACAACAATTGAATATCTTAATCATGATAAGCTCTCTAACAGATAATTTAACAATTTTTTTATATATACAGGTAAACTCAGGAATTAATTACTTGGTTTAAAAAGGCAAGATGTAGTGAATTTGATCTTTATTCGAGTCCCACCAAAACTATTGAACTTGAGTCTTATAAGAGGTGATTATGAGTTTTAGCTCAATTTTAGGCTTGACTCTAACAATCCCTCAAGAAAAAGTTTGTATGGCGCAATATCCTCGTCACCCATCACTTGAAAGGTCACTTCATATCCAATCCTTGTTTTTAATCTTTAGTTTTATATAAATATTTATTTTGTAGTTTCGCAGGAATAAAGAAACGTACATAGAATTCACTTGAGGAAGCTTGATTTTTACTGTCAAAGCTCAGTTAGAAATGAAGAACTTGAACAGAATCCATGATGGATATAGTCTTCAGCAAGAAATGGATACATGAGAAATGAGGTATCATACTTGTATGGTTTGCTTTCAAAAGCTCTTCAGTTCAATTAATTTGAAAAGAAAGCCTCGACTACTCAAAACCTAGCTTCAATGATGCGAATCCATGTTTACACACACACACACACACACACACACACACACATATAATTCATGTTGGTTAGCTTTCTCTCATATCAATAGAAGTCTAGATGGGAAATGCAGATAAAGGTAATGGATTAAATTAATTAGTGTCTTGCCTCTAAGAAGGATTCGAGGGTAGTTAAAGAGAAATGTATTTATGTTTTGACTCAGGCAACCAATTCTTGGAGAATTAAATATTATATCCATATTTTCCTATCCAAACATGATTAGAATAAATTAATTTATGCTTGAGGGAAACTCTAGTCAACGATCCAAACACCATTATTGGGAAACCTTGGAGGGTAAGTCAAGTCACTCAAAAAAAAAAAAATAAAAAATTCCACACATAAATAAAAAAAAAGAGAGAGGAAATCTCCTTCTCTCATCTCCCCCATTCTCTTTCCTCTTGTTCTCTTTTTTTCTTGTTAGTGTATATGTTTTGTATTTAATCAATTGATTTCATATGATACTAATTTTATTTATATAAGAAAAATATTTATTATTAATAAAAACATTATTTATTTTTGATATCTATTTATGATTGATTAATGAGTCTAGAGTAAAAATAAATTCTTTGAGATAAAAATGATTTACAAAGAAATTTATAAATTAATTATAATTATGAGGATTTTGAAAAACTAAAATAGCTTAAGAGGGGGGCTGAATTAGTACTTTATCTAAAATTATGGCACTTTAAAAAATCAATCTTTAATTACTTCATGAATGCCAAAATCACAAAAAAAAATATTCAAGAAAAACTTGTCTTTTCAGCTTTAGCAATAACAATAATACACAATTAATTTAAACTCAAGTAAATTGAGATAAAGAGAGAGAGACAAAGAGAGAAATATCAATTTTTATAGTGGTTTGGATAATCATCTACTTTACTCCTTTAACTTTTGTTCAAATATTCAATATCATTCACGATCTTCTTAGTAGGTAAGAAGACTAAACCTTTACATAATCTTTTTTGTATGTTAAATATTGAAAACCTTTTCCAATTATTTTTTGAGTTCAGTACCCTTTTATGCGCTCAAGATCAAGCTCAATACTTTTATGGCCTAGGATAAATCCTTACACAATCTTTTTTCGAGCTCAAGATTCAACCCGATCTTTTATGGGCTCAAGTTCAAACCCAACCCTTTTACGATCTTATGATCAAATATATCTCAATCTTTTTACAGGATCAAGATTGAACTCAATCCTTTTATGAGCTAAGAATCAAACATATCATCACTCAATGACTCTCAACTAAAGATTACTCAAGTGGTTTCAAGTGTCACTTACACTTTTATAATAATTATAAATCTCATAAAAGTTATCTCACTTCACAAAAAAAGATTAAAATATTAAGTTCAAGTCCTTGTGGAAATGTAATCTAACTCACAACGAAGAAAGAGGGATTGTGATGCAATTAAGATTCAAAGTTTTTTCAAGAGAATAAAAGAATAATCAAAGCATCAAGATGTAAGATTATAAAATTAAAGAGTTCAGAGTGATCTTTCATGAAAAACAATTGGGTATTTATAGAAAAAACTCAAAACCAGTCATTACTCACATGGAATAAAAATGAATAAGAATTTTTGTTCTTCCAAGTGATCTCTACCATTGTTAGAAATGACTTAGGGGAATTTTGAGAGAAAAAGAGTTGTTATAAGAAAAATAAGAGTATTTAGTGCATTTCTCTTAAAATTACAAGTTTACCACTTTAGCTAATAATAAATAAAGGTGTAAAAATTCATGTGATAAGATTTTTAACTACAAATGGACAATAAAATATTTTATAGTGAAAGAGCACATAATAAATATCATGATTTACATTTAAGTGAAAATATCAAAAATATATAGAGAAATCACTTATATCTATGAAAAAACTCACGTGATTGTTATGTAAGTGATCCTTATGCTTGTGATCATCAAGTTATCTTATATAGAGAATATTATGTTTTGACCATAATTACATATTAACTTTATCAAAGGTAACAAATGAGCAAATATTAAGTATAATATGAACTATATAAAAGTATATGAATGATCAAGAAAACATTCATCATCCTAAGTGAGTTAGGAAAAGTGTTCCACGTATTCGCAAATAATATTGATTATGAAATTCTAATGTAAGGTAGAATGAAATTTGAAAAAAGACTTCAAATTTTATTGAAAGAATTAATGATTATGGTATTGAGAACAAATATAATTTGATAGAGCAAACATACTACATACTTAAATGTCTAAACTGAAACATTCTTGATGAAAAGATATGAAAGACATTAGAAAATAAGTCACTCAAAAGTTAATTCAAACTACATTTGACTTTTCTAATATTTAGGGGATTATAACATATTGCTAAAAACTATACATGATCTTCAAATATAAATTAATTAATTTTTTGAATTGATAATTAATAAGTTAAATTATTTAATTATATTTTATTTTGGATTATGATTTATAATTGAGTCAACATATTAGAAACCTAATGGGTCAAATATATTAAAAAAATATTGGTAATAAATTAAAATAGAATGATTAATAAAACAGAATGTGATTATAAACAAGTTTTATAAATTAACGACTACAATGTAATTAATACATAAAATTACAATTATCTTGAAATAATTTATATATTTTTATAATGGACAACGTGATATTTTTCTATTAATAGGGTTATCATTGTATAAATTTATAAAAGTATCTTGAAATAATTTATGCGATATTTTTTCAATGGACAAAGTGATATTTTCTATTAATAGGGTTATCATGTTTTCTCTATAAATAAAATGTTATTTTTTTTAATGATAAAGTGATAAAATATACACACTTTACATATCAGATACACCTATACAAATAGCTAAAGTAGAGAATATAAAGAGCTAGCAACTCAGCCATAACAATCCTTCTCATTTAAAAGGGTTTTAAGAGATATCTTATCTAGTGATTCATATTAATTACTGTTAGAAGCTAAAAAATTAGACTACTTATAGTTTGTGATAACTCAGTCTTAAAGACTTCTTCTAACCCTAGAAAGAATAAATTATTATTAGGTAATCTTCACACAAATCCTAAATGACCTTTAATTATCTAATGGGATCCTTGAAACTCTCGAAAAAAATTTAAAACTATTACTTATGATGCATTTATAAGTTTTGGGAAACATAACACTTCTTTAACCACATTAAAGCTTCACTCAATAATACAACCTCGATAGCAATAACATAGATGATGATTGGATACTACTGGAGCTAGAAGGCCTCAATCTCCTCTATTGGTTGACATGATGAAAGTTAATCAAGGGCAAGATGATGGATTTGTTAGTTTATATAGTTTTGAAATTTTTTAGAAATTAAATAAATTGTTAGAAAAAATAATATTTTAGTTGATTCCTCGTATTTTTATGGGTTTTTTTTTTTTTACTTAGGAAACAATGAGAATAAGAATTTGTCATAAATAAAATCAACTGGTTTGTAGCTACATATTATTGATGTGTATTTTTAGGTTGTTAAATTGTGAGTAGTCTCTCGCATAGAGAATGTGCTGCTGGATTTTTTTTAAAATAGAAATGTTATTACCTTTTTTAATCCTATAATTTGTGTCAATGCCAAAGGGAAACTTAGTTATGCATCATACAGACATGAGCACTGCTAGTTCTTCTAGCAGCATTTTAATGACTATGAGTCGTAAGGTGCCAACTATGAATAGGCATCTAAGGCATAAGTAGCCTCTTTCAACACATGCTTATCAAGTGCGATGCCACCTTATTAAAAGGGGCCCGTTCAGAGCAGGATGTATACATTGGGAAGTACATTGCCTAGTAGAAGTCTGATCATTCAATGTAAATTTGTTTTCCTTTCCTGCACCATTAAAAAACAAAGAACATTTAATAATTTTTTAAAAATAAATTTTAATTAACGAATTGAATTTTTTATTTTCAAATGTTGAGTTTGCCCACATGATAACATCAGCGATGAAATCGTCGATGGAAGTGCTATTTTTTCAATAGAGTTAGGTTTCCAAAAATTTTGAATTGAGGTGCAAAACCTGATTTTGCCCTTGAGTGGCCAACACAGCCTGAGTGACGGGTTGCACTTGGTTAATGAGTTGTTGGAAGTGTAAATGGGTAAAAGTAATTGCAGTAACAAGCAGATCCATCAAGCATTCTAACCCAAGTGTTTATGGTTGTATGCCATGAAATGACTTGGAAATGTCATTACAAAGAAATTAATGCCTTTTTTTTTATTAGTTCCCCATAGATGACACCATTAATAGGAACCTAAAAAATCCAAGTAGCTTGAGAACAAGACTTATATATATTAGATAATTGGTTAATCTCATGGTTATGGTAATATGATCCATTCTTTCTTATCAAGGTGGCTGGTGCATGATACCTGCAAAAAGTCACCTTTGGTGAATTTGGGGACTCTTTGATGCTTAACTAAATATTTTTCATAAATAGCCGTCAGAAGGATGCACCATCACTCCATCAACCGCATCATGTGATCGGTGCCATGTCATATGCTCAGCAATCCTTGGCGACATGAATAACCTCTGCAGTTTAGGTATGATTGAGAAGTTATATGCCACTAGAGTCTTTCCCCTGCTAGTTCTGGGTTTGTAACGAGAATGCCCATATGTCATGTACTCGGTCAGCTCAACATTTTCAAAGTAGTATAACATGCAAAAGTTAGGGCACATGTTAATTTTCTGGTATTCTAAACCTAGGGGTTTCATCATAGACTTCGTAGCATAGAAGTTCTCTTTCAGCCTGTTCCCTTCAGGAAAAATGCTTCTCACCAATTCAATAATTTTTTCATACCCGGCCTCACTCAACCCGTGATCTGACTTGATGGTGAACACATGTGCTACGGCCGGTAATTTACTGTTGTTCGTGCAGCCATCCCATAATGGTTCGTTAGAATCTTTCAACAAATCAAAAAACCTAGTTACATCTGCATTAAGTTCTTCTTTTACAATTGGACATTAACTGACATTACCTTGATTCATTCTCAATGCATCTATAACCATATTCATGTAAGGATTAGTGTTGTTATTTATCGCTTCATGCACGTTGCTAGCACTTGAAGTTGACCCAACCACCCTTTCTCCCATTCTCTTCTTACTAACAAATATTTCTCTGTGTGCATACCAACACCAGTAATTCTCCATAAACCTTTTGTGTAGAAGATGCATCATTACAACATCTGGATGCATATATCTTTTATTTTGACACTTCCTGCATGGACACCTAATACTGCCTCCAGTAAAATTTCTAGGAATAGATGTTGCAAAATTAATAAAACCCTGAATCCCGTTACAATAATCCATCCTCCGCAATCCTTGGGGTGAATCTCGATACATCCATGAACGATCATCCATGACTTCTCTCGAACCTCTATAAAATTATGATGACAACATGTATTAATTAACTATGTTAGGTAAATAAATTTGCAAAAATATTAGTTTACCTCGAGATTATCCAACAAACTAAAATTTTGTTTTGGGGGGGCTGGTTGTTTGTAGTAGGGGAGAGTTGGGATGGGTGATTAGTACGTAAAAGTGCATTTTTATCAAGGTTTTATATCATCATTTTACACTTGAAGTATCAATAACTCCTTAACTAAAGCATGTTTTATAATAACAAGTATGATACTATAAAATAGCTTTAATTTATAGTAAATGCTCATTTTAAATGCAGGTCTATCACATAAATCAAAGGATTGATTGATGAGTTCAACTACTGAAATTGAGAAGAGAAAGAGAGTGTTAAGCTTAGAAAAAAGATGCTGGTTCAGTCCAAACTGGAACACTGTTTAGTCATTGGGTCATATCTGGAGCTGTAGATCTTGAATTTCAGTTTGGTTTATATGGCTAGAAAGCTAAGATATAGGCCTAAAACATTCATGAGAGTTCAAGACTCAATTCTGTTGTTTGGAAGTCCAAATCTTAGCAACGGAGAAGTCAAAATCTGTTTTGCAGCCTAGACATTATTCAGTGTTCAGCCTATATCTTGAGTTCTAAAAGTCCAAATGCACCAATTCTTTTTTTGTTGGAAAGCTGAGACAATTTCCTAAAACTTTCATGAGGAAAATCTATTCAAATTTTGACGTTAGCAATGATGCTTTGTCAAACAAGAAGATAAGGATTGTCACCAAGTCAAGATGTGACCACCCACTCAACAATTAGTCTTGAAATCAATACTTCCAAATTTTAGCCTATAAAAGGAGGCATTTGCCATGCATTTAGGCATCTTGGTTTTCAGATCAAGATCATGCTAGAAATTTTGATTAAAGTGGTTGACCATGATAGAAATTTTAAAAGAATTCGGAATTTTGATTGAAATATGTAGATTTAGATGTTCTGAATGTTGTTAGGGATACTTGAGTTAGCTCTTTTCATATGTGATGTGATCTCTAATAGGTTGAGTAATTATTGTTAAATTTTGGAATAATGAAATTATGGATAATTGATTTTATTTTGTTGATTTTGGTATTTAATGATGTTGCAAATGTGTTAAACATCTTGCAAATAATGTTAAATTAAAATTTTCTTTGAGTTGATTATTATTTTTATGTTTTGATGAAATGAAAGTGTGAAAACACATGTAAAATAGGTTCTCATGGTAACCTGAATTTGAAAAAACTAAGGCTCTTACAGTAGCCTAAATAAAAGGAATTTAAGTGCTACTACGACAACCCTAACACTTGGGAATTAAAGATGCCATGACAGTTTTAATATGAAAAAAATATGGGCTGTTATGACAGCTCAAAAGTAGATGAATGTGGATTTCTATGACAATCATAAATGTAAGTAATTATGGATTGATTATGTATATGGTTAAAATGTTTGGAATGGACTAAGTTTGTATGAATGCATATGGTAGTTTTGTATTTAAGTACTTGAGTTAAATTGATTCTAAATAAATGATTATGTGTGTTTAGTCAAATGAAAAGGTTGGCTAGTTATTGTTGGAAATGTAGGAGGGATGTCTGGTGTGGGACATGAGTTGTTAGAAGCATATACGACAAGAGCTTCAAGTAAGGCTCGCCCTGCCATTTTAATTATATGAATTTTCATGCAATGTTAGAATGAAACAAAAGAAATTTAGATGCATTGTGTATAATTATTGTCTTATGGAATTGAATTTATTATGAATATACCTTCGGGGCAGGAATTTAATTCACTATAAAAATGCTTTTGAGATGGAAAATGGTATTGTAAGAATTATTCTCTTAAGGTAGAGAAAAGTAATATCATAAAAAATATATCTTTTAAAAAATGATGATATTTAGAAAATATATGCTTGTGGATATGAAAAATAATATTAAAAGCAGTAACCTTACTATTAAGTATTGTAGATATTAACCCAAGTCAGTCGTACGGTTGCGAATTAGTTGTGTGATGATAAATTGTTAGCAATGACAATATCTAAAAGGAAAAGGGAGAAGAAAATATAGAATGAAGTAGAAAATAATGGAGTTGTATTATATTTGTAGAAGAGTAAAGCTTGTATGTCTATAATATGATCCTATGCTTATCTATTATCTATAGTATGATGTGAATTTTCTTGTAATGTTATAATGCAACAAAAGAAGTTTAGATGTATTGTGTATACTTGTCATCTTGAGGAATTGAATTCATTGTGAATATGCCTTCGAGGCAGGAATGGAACTCGTTGCTTTCGAGACATAAAGTGTTATTGTAAGAAATTATGCTTTTCGGGTGGAGAAAAGCAATATCATAAAAAAATATCTTTGACAAAATAATTATATTTAGGAAATATATGCATGTGAGGTCTCATTGTTAAGGATTAAAGACGTTAACTCGAGCGAATCATATGGTTGGAAATTAGTTGTATGATAATAAATTGTTAGTAATAACAATATCTAAAAGAAAAAAAATGGTGAAGATAATGTAGAATAAAATGGAAAATAATGGAGATGTATTATAACCGGAGAATAGTAAAACATGTATGTATATAATATGATTATATGCTTGTGTATTGTCTATATTATAATGTTTTCAAGTCTACTTCATCCACCACCATAACAATGTTTTTTCTTGTAAGGATTGTAAAGTTTTGTTAGGTAAAACTATTGCTAATAATTTTATAGCTTGGAATTAAACTTTGTGTATGCAAAAAATAATTAAATCTAATCCTTTAGATGTACTATTAATTATCTTGTTTCTAGTTTATATTTTGCTCATATGTATTTTCTATGTACTACACGCATGTCTACATATAAAATGTGATACATAGATTATTGGTAGAAAGTGTGGAGTGGTATGATTGAGGCCATTTAATTTAGATTGTGATAATTGTGGATGGAATTAATGACGGTAAGCCTAGGCATCTTTTATAAGGAAATGAGTCATCATTGTGTTTTCAGATATTTTTTTAACATGGGATAAAATTTTAGATAATGTTCCGTACAAAGAAAACTTTATTAAAATTTTGTTAAACAACATAAATTCCTTAACTTAAACAAAAAGTCCTTTGCATGTTGATATGAATGTATAATGTACTATGAGTGATACGAGCAGAAAAGGAAAAACAAATATTGTCCCAATTTTTACTTGGAAATGTAAATCATGTTAGAAGTTATAATGAAATATCCATGTCTTTTAGAATTTTGTTAATTAGTGTTAGCAATTTTTTTATTTGCTAATTTATAAATCATGATAGAAATTATAATGAAATACTCATGCCTTTAAGAATTTTGTTAATTAGTGTTGACAATTTTTTTATTTGCCAATTTATATATTTAAAATTTATTTTATTAAACATAAACATTATTTTTTACATTTATCAATTGAAAAAATTATAACACTTGAAAACATGTTTATAACATGATGTTTTTGTTTTTATATTGGACTTGCATCATAAGATCGATGATTAACTAAAGAAAATATTAAGGTTATTCATGGGTATGTGCATCAATATGGTAGATGTCGATCAAAATACATGGGGTGCTCCAACTCCAAGAAATTAATACAAACTCTTTAAATGTATTAAGTTGACCAGATATAAACATGTTTGGCTAGATTAGTTTAATAGTATACACATGGCTTGCGCTACACTATTGGTCTGAATTTTTTCTATAAAAAACAATTTTTAGTGTCGTAATCATGTTTTAATTAAAGAAGAAAAATCAATGACTTAGGCTATAAACCTTACCGGGTATAATAAATTGGATTTATTTTAATTAGATGGTAGAAAAAGAAAACAATAGTAAACAAATTTTTTTTTTTAAAAAAGCAATTATGACAATTTGAAAAAAAAAACTTTGGAAGGATGGAATTGGAAAAGGAAAAAAAAGAAGAAAAAGTACCCAACTTGATTTAACTTGAAGTAGTATGATAAACATATAACTTGGGTAATAAAGAGTGAGTTAACCTGGGTTAACTTATCAAACTTATGATTTAGATCATAACATTAGGATAACTCGATAAAGAAGAAATTGAAGGAAATTGCAAAACCAATTTTATTTTTAAAAAAAACAACATCAAGCGATGAAATTGGAAAAGAAAATAAACAAAAAACAATATCAATCTGCGTTATATTTTCAAACTCGCGACTTGGGTTATCAAACCAGAAACACCAGACTCGAAAAAATCACGAAACTCAATCTCTAACAAATCAAACATTGAAAGATGAAATTGAAAAAAAATCAATAGCACAAAAGGATTAAAAAAAGAGCAATTAAAAGAATCGGGATACAAGTCAAAATAAAAAATAAATTAGAGGGTATCGATAAATTTTTTATTAAATGGTGAAATTGAAAAGGAAAAAAATTAATGAAAGGAAAAAAAAAACATCAAAAGAATAAGAACCAAATTGAAAAAAAAAATATAACATAAATTTGGATTAGGGACAAAATTGAAAATCAATAAAACGTTCACAAAAGGGTTAAGAAACCAAATCATAAATCAATAGAATGAGGATCAAAGTGAAAAAAAAACACATGAAAAAATTTAGATTAAAAGATAAAATTGAAAAGAAAAATCAAAACTCTATAAAGGAACAAGCACAAAAAATAGGATTAAAAAAAATAAGGATCAAATCCAAAGAAAATAAGTGAGTGACTGGTTTGAAAATTTAGGGGGCCATGTGTAAAAACCTAGGAAGAGAGAGATAAGAAAGAAAGAAAAAGGTTATCGATGCCAAATTGAATGTTGTTTAACGACATGCACCGGCTAAGAACAAAAAGGATGCCGAAACAAATTGAAAGACTTCTTGGAATTTGTTGTTTAGCAACTAGGTAACAACACTTGAGTCACCCAAAAATAATGGCAAACATTCTCTTTATATAAATTTTATAATAATATAAAAGAACTTGCTTGCTATCACACTTAATATTAATATAAACAACCTGGTGAAAAGATGAAATTAACCTTGGATTAAAAGAAATGGTTTCTTTGACTTTAAGAATAGGTCAATTATTTGATTGTGCTTGAAAAAGTAAAAACTCAAAATTGTCCCTATATGATATTTTAGTCTTTTCACTGTTGAATGAAAAAGAAAAAGTCTCTTTTATCGCCACCATCCAACCTAATTGTTTTTTGTTTGAGAAGCAAAATCATAAATGTACTATTATAATTTGCTCGAATTGTTTTTTAGTTTATTTTGTTATGGCCATCTTATATTTTATTTTTTGAAGTTCCCAGCTAGCATGCCATAAACTCTTTTTTGTTTTTTTTTTCATTTTTCAATAATGCCTCTAAGGTTAGCATCATACTAGATCATTTACATGTACTAAGCTGGAGGTAGGATCAATTTTTAAAAAATATTTAGGCATTCCTAAAGTGTTTTAAAGAAGAAATTTTTCTTAACCTTGTAAGGATTGACTAGTTGACTTGGTAAGTCCAAAGGCAACCTAGACAATAAGAAAAGAAAAAAAACATAGTTTTATTAAAAATAGATTTCAAGAGAACATTATTTTTAAAAAATATATTGAGACCACAACACCCAACTCAACCTAGGTTAACATATAATACTTATGACCCGAGTTATGAGATTGTGATAACCTAATAGAAAGCAAATTAAAAAAGTTTTTGAAGCCCAACAATTAACTCAATATTAAAAGATAAAATTAAAAAATTAATCAATTAAAAAAAGCAACCATAGTCAATTAGTGTAAACCTGTCAAACCTGTGTCATTAGACTGTGATAGCCCAATGGAAACCAAATGAAAACAAATTATGAAGCACAATTCTCAATCAATCCAATGCTGAATGATGAAATTAAAAAAATCAATTAAAAAAGGATAAAAAACCTGAGTCAACCCAAGTTAACCTATCAAACTTGTCACTCGAGTCATGAGACTAGGATAACCTCATAGAATGTAGTTAAGAAAAATTATAAAACATAATCCTTAATCAATTTAAATTTGAAGGATGAACGAAGTGAGAAGATTTTCCAAGTATAAGAGGGGAAAAATGACTTCCCCTCCTCAATTAGCTTTTTTTAATTAATGCATAAACTGATAAAAGAACAAAGATGCTTATTTAGAGACATAAGGCTTTAATATCCTCAAAGTGTAAATTATGCCAATAAACATATATAGTCCAAGGTGGTTCAAGTTGTTTTTAATAGGTGTTTATTAGTATTTTTGTTAATTATTTAATATTTGATTTTTTTTTAATATTGCATATTCATTTATGTTTTAGTATATTACTAGCCAACAATACCTACATTTTGCTGCGATGTTGAATTTTTTTTACTATAAAAAATTATATTCATATGCCAAAATGGGATAAAAAAGACATGAAAAAAATAAGTCTTAGTCAAGTTGAGTTAGCATGCAAATCTGTAACCACTATAATTAGGTCCAAGCCAATCTAGGATATCATGTCAAACCGGGATATTTTGTCAAACTCGCAGTCTAAATCATGATATTAAAATAACCTGATAAAAGAATAAAAAAGGTTGTAAAACCTTTTTTATATATAAAAAATCATGTTAACTTTTCAAATATGTATCACGGGTCATTAGACCAAAAGCACCCGATCTGAAAAAACCTTGAAGTTTAATTCTCAATCAATCAAGTATTGAAGAATGAAATTGAAAAAACAATTTCAATTATATAAAAGAATTATAAAAATAGCAATTAAAAAAATAAGGATCAAAATTAAAAAAAAAAAAAATTTTATGAATGATTGAAATGTGAAATTGAAAAGAAAAATTAATTTAGTAAAATGAAAAAAAAATCAAAATAATAATGATCGAAATTCACATAAAAAATAAAAATAATATTTTGATTAAAAGATGAAATTGAAAAGAATACTAACTTTTACAAAAATATCAAGAAAAAAAATTAAAAATCAAAACAATAAGGATAAAATTATCATAAATTTAAATTAAAAAATAAAAAAATTAAAAAAACTAAAATTAAAAAATCAAAATCAAAATAAAAAAAATAAATTAAAATACTAACAATCAAGAATACAAAATAGACATCACGGTACCCTTTTGTAGAAGACAAGGATGCCATTTTAGTTATTGAAGGCCACTACATTTTATTTGAAATGATCAGTGCATCCCAAGGTGTAGTCACGATAAGTTTTTTTTTTTTTTTTTTTTTTAAATTTATATACGAGCTCATCAGTGGGGTTTGGGAAGCCAACCGACGCAACCCAGTTGCCACTCACCTTTGGTGCGGCTGGAAATCTTGTTTTGGCGGATGCCGATGGGATA
>Ga0325404_1004461_pt1 | contig 14877 bp, 11 predicted proteins | sample PopdelMetagenome_18_FD_205664 | JGI IMG/M metagenome (GOLD analysis project Ga0325404, IMG submission 205664) | Populus deltoides microbial communities from Bellville, Georgia, United States - Xylem-Control-R1 | ecosystem: Host-associated > Plants > Phyllosphere > Stem > Wood/Secondary xylem... | reverse complement strand
CAGAAATTGGATCCAAATTAGAAATATCCATTTTCATAATTTGTTCTTCTTTCTCAATCCTGTCCAATTCTTGTTTCTCTTGACTTTGTTGAATCATCATAGCTTGTTGCTCTAACATAATTTTTCTGTCTTGTTTCTTTTGATCCTCAATTTCAACTAGAGTATCCCTGAATTGTTGTAAGATATTTGTTACAGTTGTCTCCCCAACTTTATCTTTTCCTTGTTTACGTTTAAGTCGTTCCTTTGCAGCCTTCTGACCAATTGGTCTATCTTGATAAATCAATGGTTCACTGTCTTCTCCTAAATTAACAGAATCAGGGGTAGATGGAGCTGATGAAGTCGAACTTGCATTGACATGACTTTTTTGTTTCTTGTTTGACCTTTGATGTTGACTTGCACGCTCAAATTGCCATTTGGGTTCTTTTCTTAGGATAACCCAACAATGTTCTAGTTGAAATCGTTTGCCAACGCAAGAAGCATACATTTGTCGAGCATCATTAATCTAGTAAGTAAAAAATTAGAGAAATTAAATAATGTTAAAATATATGTTAAACAATTTAACATGAAAACGAATATTAAAATTACCCTTGATTCTTCGGTCATTCCACTTTGCTGACGATTTTCAATTTGAGTAACAAATCCAACAAATTTACCGACTTCTCTATTTATTTCTTGCCATCTATTTGAGATGCTTATTTGGGAACGATTATTCAAGTTTCCTCCATTCCTACAAAGTAAGCATGTACTCGAGCCCATAACTGTTTTGTTTGTTGTTCAATACCTGTAATTGGATCTTTGCTTGTATTTAGTCATGCAGGGACAAGTAAACAATCTTCCTCTGGTGAGAAGTTTTTACTTCTTTGTGATTTTTTTTTCTTGTATGGACATTTAAATTCGAGTATGTTAAGTCATCAATTAATTGATTAGAATCACTTGGTTGAGAGAGAATATCTTCTTACTCACTCATAAGAAAGTTGGTGAAAAAACTTGGAAAATTTGAATCCATCTACATTAAAAAAAACCTTAAGTTAAAACCTTATAAGAGAGTGTAAAAGAAGCGCACATTCAATGTCTAGCAATTTTGTAGTTTACATACATGTGAATTAATAACAAGTATTGCATCCTACTTATTCTAACATTATAATTTGACTATTTTTTGGAACTAAGAGATGATTGATATACTGGTTTAATTGCATTTTCAACAAGACAAAATATAATTAACCTCAAATTAAAACAAATAATCAAAAATAAATTTTAAATATGTCACTCTATATTTTTATCAATATCAGCTACCATTATTACTTCCTCTTAATTTTATCAAAGATAACAACATAAATAAATTTTTTTTCCTTAACCCATATCAAAAACATAAAATAACAAAGAAATAAAAATTATCACAAATATCAAATTAACAACAAAAGATCTACAAAATCAAGAGATATTAAAGAGTAAATATAAAAAGCTTTTAAATAAACATAACTTTTAATTTCAGCTAATTAACAAAACCGATATTATTAATTAACTAGAGAATAATTGATTTTTATTTTTTAAAAAATTTGAGAGAAGAGTGAGACACAATACAAGATTTAAAAAAAAAAGTTTATTTCCTTGCTTTTAAAGAAAAAACAAACATTATTGACCAATAACTATAAAAATAACCGTTGGCAACGTTAATTCAATTTTAGCTATTCTATAAAAATCTGTAGAAATAGCTCTTTCCAAATTAAAAAGCTATTTTGTTTTTTTTGTTGCCTGCTCCGTTAAAATGACAAAATAAAAAAATAAAAAATAAAAAATAAAAAGACATGTTTTTAAATTTACGTCTTCATTTATATCTCCGGTTTGGAGATACTCTTAGACTCATAAACTAAACAACCAATATCTATAATAACGTGGTCAAATAAAAAATTAATATTAAAAAATATGAATATATTCAAACCATATTATTTTATTCAAATTTTTATAGTAGTAGTTGTTTTTCTAAAAATTCTACCAAACTGTTATAATGATTTGACTGGAATCTTTTTTTTTTTTTCATTTATGAAAGAGAAATTTATTTTCCCTTCTTGTACTCCCACCAAGGAAACTTCCACCGCCAATCTCCTTGGTCGTGTCCAAATTCAAATGAATCACAAACCAGGTGTCTTGGATCTATTTGGAAATCTAATTAGAACCTGTTTTTTTTTTTTTTTTCACCTTGGTTCGTAAACAAGTACACATGCTTCGTGGAGTAATGCTGTCCGTAAGAGAAATTAGAAAGGTCTTCAACTGGAAAATTTCTGGTTCTTTCCTCTCGTGAGTTCATGGCCAAATAAATTGGGTCTGCAAAACACTCAATCAACATGAAAATATCTCAACAATTGTAAAAATCTCTTGTTTTAATCAAAGGTTGCTGTCGCTTGTCAGTGTAACTTTATCTTTTTCGTCCTTTGTCAATTAAAACCATTATTAAGATTCAAGGAATCTATGGACTTGGCCCGTTCACCGTTTTTCTAATCTCAAAAGCCTTGGATGCACATCAGCTAACGCCTTGTTTGGGAGACACGGAACTTGTGCGGATTGAAAGCATAATTATTAAATAAATTTGGGCTCACATGTCGGTTTCTATAATGACCCGTCTACCCAACACTTGTTCTTGGTTATGTTTTTATTTTAAACCGTTTTGAAAATTAAGACGTGATTTGATTAACCTAATATAAGTAAGATTAGATAAGATAAACTCCATTAATGTTTTCATCCAAAATAATATTGTTTTATAATCCAGTTTGATCCGACGATCCACGGACTAATCTAATAATAGTCGAGGCACCATCCTGGTTAAGCAACTATAATTACTATTTTACCTGTTTGGTTAGAAAAATATGTAAATGTCTTTATATCTTCTCAAATTCAATGTTTTCGGCAGCCAAGAGGAATACGGGAAGTAAGCCAGAGACATCTATTTACCACATGCTTTAATTATAGTTTTTTTTTTCTCTCTCAAAGAATTTCACAGATAAATAAAAGAAAAAAGAAACAAATCTGTCTCGAAAAACAAAATCACTCGGACCCTTAAGAGTTAAGACTTTGTTTACTTCGTTAATTAATGTCCTCGGCGCAGCAACCTTCATCTCTCTCCCTCTCTCTCGATCTTCGAAGTTGAATTCACTCGATTAGAAATTGCTTAGTAATCCATATGAAAATATTATTAGGGCCAAGCACATGGTCCAAATACCAGAATAATTAATCAATGCATATGCTTTTGTTTTTTTAAATCGGCTTGCTTTGATCCACAGGATCGTTTTAGATTTTCAATCCAGCACGTAAACACCATCTCCCTTCTACAGTCGCAGTTTTCTAGGACTGTCGTGTGTCGTGAAGATTAGCTTTCACGTTTTCTGTAATTTTTTCACCGACGACTTTGTAAATGAATTAAAAAAGGGCTCGAATTAAACAAAAGAACAAGAAAAGTAGCACGTCACCACTTGCAAGATATAGCATATTTGAGCCCTGCGATCCTAATCTTGTTTCGACCTGATCCCCATGGTTTTTTACCTAATGTTATTTTCCTAGTTCCAGGACAAGTGATTACATAGTTCTTGAATTCCAACCAAGAACTTAGTTGGTTGAGCGGCTTGGTGCCAAGAAAAGTGATTACATAGTTGGAATTTACAAAATAGATTGACACTAGATTTTTTCTTTGATTTGACACTAAAAAATTTGATTTTTAGAGCTGTATGGTATCGAGTTTCAACTTCTTTTTTTATAATTTTTTTTTGAAATTCAATACAAAATGAGGTTTTAATTGGTCAAATGAGGTGATAATATATATATATATATATATATGTATTATTTGGGCTAGTTTAAAAGGGATGTTGATACTTGATTGTAATAATTAAAACCTTAGAAAAAAGATTGGATCTATCCTAAATCTAAGGAGATAAATTGAAATTAAACCCAAAATTTTTACGAGGAAGCTGACAAAAGTACCAAATGATAGAGAAACAAGGAGTTGATGGATAATATTAGGATAAAAAAAATAAAAGTGTCAAAATTTAGATTAGATAAAAAGCGAGGACCAAATACAAACTATGACTCCGAAGGGTAGCGAAGCAATTGTGTTCTGTGAAAGGGAAAGGGGTTGTAATTATTGATGCAATGGAGGAATCAATTAAAACTTTCAGTGGTGTCCCACAGAAAGACAAAAAGAGGGGTCTCAGTCTCCCACCAGCCCAAGGCACCCACACAAAAGTCAGATGACGTGGTCACTCCTAATTCGCACACTGTATCAACCACTCTCAACACCATAAAAAAAAAAAAAACAATACATTTTACCTTTTAACCGCTTCATGCTAACTGTAACCTGGACTATCAAGTTAGGGTAAGTTGGGAGCGCATGGTGTGTCTGAAACTAGGTTGTGCATCCACCTTAATTTAAAAAATATTTGACTAATCAAGATGTATTATAATTTTATATGCTTAATTTATTATTTTTGAAATCTTAATTAATAATAAAAAATAATTTGTAATTATTCTTAAACCTTACCTCTTCAAATCATCATAACAGCAAAACTACTAAAATATAAACACACTTAATTCGTAAATCATCATATTAATCCATAAATCATTAAATCAGTTTATAGGTATTGATTCAGTTGGGTTTGGGAAGAACAATTGAATTACTAAAAAAACCAATATGAAATAATAAAACTTTAATAAATTAATATCTTATTTGATTAAAAAAAAAACCATTATGGAATGAAGTTCTGAATTCTAAAATTTTCAAGTCAAGATGTCCATTCGAATAAGGTTTAGTAACGTTTGGGAACGTGGTTAAGGTTGTGTTTTTAAAAAATTTAATTTTTTTTTTAAAATTTAATATAGTTTGTATGTTTTGGATTGTTTTGATGTGCTGATATTAAAAATAATTTTTAAAAAATGAAAAAATATCATTAACATGTATTTTGACACAAAAAATTATTTAAAACACACTCGTAACCACACTGTAAAACAAGATGTTTATAGCTATGATTCTAACCATTACGGCTTGGCCAGTTTACCCAGCAAAAATCCGCGCGTGAAAATGAGTCCCCATTACAACAACTCCGATATTCACGGTGTTGGACTCTCGTTCAGGTTCCTGACCAATCAACTCTCATCCGCATGGACAGTAGCTTTTCTGTTCTCACTTGTCATCTACCAAAATTTTCATTTTCCAGTTTTCCAATATTAAATTACCATACCACCTCAAGGCTTAATTATTTTCCCCTTAAATTTAATCCCTCACGTTGTTGTATCTAACCCTAATATCTCATCCATTTTTTCTTTATAAGCATACCATCCCCACCCTTCCATTTTCACATCCTGTCTTCCTCTCCAATCCTTTCTCAAAAGGGAAAAAAAAGGAGAGAAAAATAATCAGAGATGGGGTTGTTTAGATCATCAACGCTCATGTTGATGCTATTGTTTCTAGTCTTTGCTTTATCATCAGCCTTCGACATGTCAATCATATCCTATCACCAAACTCATGCTACCAAATCAAGCTGGAGAACTGATGATGAGGTTATGGCCATGTACGAGGAGTGGCTTGTAAAGCATGGAAAGAACTACAACGCTCTAGGAGAGAAAGAAAAGAGATTTGAGATTTTTAAGGATAATCTTATGTTTATTGATCAGCATAATTCAGAGAACCGGACCTACACAGTCGGGTTGAACCGATTTGCTGATCTGACCAACGAGGAGTTCCGGTCCATGTACTTGGGTACTCGAACTGGTCATAAGAAGAGGTTGCCTAAGACAAGTGATCGTTATGCTCCGCGTGTTGGAGACTCTTTGCCGGATTCCGTTGACTGGAGGAAGGAAGGTGCCGTAGCTGAGGTCAAAGATCAGGGAGGCTGTGGTAAGTTTCTTTTAACTACCAGGATTGCTCTTTGCTAATATATTTATTTTTATTAAAAATATAAATCTATTCTCAGTGAAGCAAATATTTAGACCTGCTCCCTTTTAATTCTTATTAAAGATTTTATAGGCCGATCCGAAATTACAGTAAATCATAAAAGAAAAGGAAGAGTAAAGTTCAAACTAGAGGGTTAAAATTTTTTGTCAAACTTTTTCTGCCATCGAATCAATTTTATTTGGTAGGTATTTGTTTTTGATTTCCTTGGAATTATCTAATCGTGTTCCAAATATTTTGATTAACCTTTGATTTGTCTTTGTTGGTCAACGAATTTTTTTCTCTATGATAGCATTTAAGATGAGATCGAGGGGGGAAAAATTCACTTACACACATCACACAATATATGTATATATATATATATATATATATATCTCGATCCGGATGTGGATGATTAAAAAACTAAACGTGATCGTCAAAGTTACTACTGTTTTAATATATATTGGTTTGAGGGATCGCTAGACACTTTTGCCTATAGATTTGATGCAGTACTTAGGAAATTGGTTCCTCGTGTGTGGAGTTTTCTTCATGTTTTTCTACGACTGTAATATCGCTTTACCCGATAAATTATTCAGTATACCAGGAACTGTATTTCTTCATCTCAGCCGTGTCTTGAATTTAGTTTCGGTTTCGTCATGTGCGAGAAGGCTACAAACTAATAGTCATGATTGCGGCTGGTATAGATAATTTTTGGATCCACTGATTCCAGCACAAGGGCAAACTGCTAGCCAATGTTGAATGATACATTTTACTCGTTGATTAATCCAGAAAAGCAAAATAGGAGCGCGATTATAGGCAAAGAATCCAATTTTTTTATTTGATTAAAGATTTGTGTATTGATATGTTAGTAAATGAGCTTGCCGGCATCAAACTGAGTCTTGAAACGTTTTGATTTTATATACACCGTGAAAGGATAAATTACTGAAGTTTCTTTTGATATAAAGGGAGTTGCTGGGCGTTCTCAACGATTGCTGCTGTGGAAGGGATTAACAAGATCGTCACTGGTGATTTGATCGCTTTGTCAGAGCAGGAGTTGGTGGATTGTGATACCAGTTATAATGAAGGGTGCAATGGTGGTCTTATGGATTACGCTTTTGAATTCATCATCAACAATGGTGGCATTGACACTGAAGATGACTATCCCTACCTTGGTCGTGATGGTAGATGTGACACGTACAGGGTGAGCCTTCTTTGGTCTTTAAGATGAAACTGAAACACGAATAAATTAATGCAGATAATGAAATGTTTATTCATTCAAGAAGATGATTCCTAATAGATGTTTGTGCTTGCAGAAAAATGCCAAAGTTGTTTCAATCGATTCTTATGAAGATGTTCCTGAAAATGATGAGACTGCATTGAAAAAGGCAGTGGCAAATCAGCCAGTGAGTGTTGCGATTGAAGGTGGTGGCAGAAATTTCCAGTTATATAATTCGGTAAGAAATTTCTCTCCCTGACATGGTATTATGTACAAGACCTGATGATGGTTTTGATGTCTTAAAGCACAGTAGAACTTTGTTGAAGTGCCAAACATGCAGTTCAATTGAGTAATGGCTACAAGAACCGATCATAATTAATTACATCTTATTTCCTTACCTTCCAGGGTGTATTTACTGGAGAATGTGGGACAAGTCTGGACCATGGTGTTGCTGCCGTGGGTTACGGAACTGAAAAGGGTAAAGATTACTGGATTGTTAGGAACTCATGGGGCAAGAGCTGGGGAGAGAGCGGCTATATCAGAATGGAGAGAAACATTGCAAGTCCAACAGGAAAATGTGGAATTGCAATAGAACCCTCTTACCCTATCAAGAAAGGCCAAAATCCCCCCAATCCTGGTCCATCGCCTCCATCTCCAGTAAAACCTCCTTCCGTGTGTGATAATTACTTTTCCTGCCCTGATAGCAGTACTTGCTGCTGCATCTTTGAGTATGGAAAGTATTGCTTTGCATGGGGATGCTGCCCACTCGAGGGTGCCACCTGCTGTGATGACCATTATAGCTGCTGCCCACATGATTACCCAGTCTGCAACGTTAATGAAGGAACCTGCTTGATTGTAAGACAAACTACACTTAGCTTCTCCAACCATTTTATGTATATCATCATTCATACAAATCTAATTTTATGTTTTTGATTATTTGAACTCCTGAACAGAGCAAGGGCAACCCATTTGGAGTGAAGGCATTGCGACGCACTCCTGCTAAGCCTCACTGGGCTCACGGAACTGAAGGCAAAAACAGCGTTGCTTGAGCATCAGTTCACGCCCAGAAGCAGCAGTCGATAGAATCAAAGAAATGAGAAAAGAATCATAGCTGGTTTTAATGCTTTTCTTCTTGATTTTATTATGCTGCAGACCTTAATTTCTGCATCATTCGACACCCAAAGATGGATGATAATTAAATGATCTTTAAGATGCTGATTGTGTAAATAATTTAATATTTATCTGCATTGCATCTGGAGAATAGACAGCTTGTTATCTGTTTCCAATATATTCTGTAAATGTTGTCATAATCTAGCAATATGACTATGATGAATTTGGTCTGTAATACCATCCGCGGTGCTTGTATATTGTGGTATGCTAAGCATCAATGGCATTTATCATTTTCTCTGCACTTCTTGTGTCTGTGCCATTCATATTTAAAAGTTCAATTATTTCCCTAGATGAATCAACAATCACAGTTCCTTGTTATATCGATGAGGCACAAATTTGAATATGATCAGTATTTGATTTCGATTTTTCTCATGCAAGTGTAAGGAAAGGATAGAATCCTATTCCAACACAGAAGGAAAGCATTTTCTGAAATTATGGGGTATAACAGAATATAGACCAGCATAATAAGCCTATTAATCAAAACATGGCCCGTCCCATGATTTGAAATTATGATATCTAAAGGTTATCTTTGATAATGATCTTGTAAAATGATTTTGAAGTTGTTTTTTTTTTATTAAAAATATTTCAAGTATGCTTACATGGAAATAACTTTTGATTTTAACCGAAAATTTGTTACAAAATTGAATCAATTTTTTTATTTAATTTTAAAAATTAGATGTTTCAACTTTTAATTTATGGATTTTAACTTGTACTCTGTTCATTCTTAAAAAAAATGTTTTGAGCTATTTTTATTAATATATTTTTAATTTATTATCGTAATTTAGTTTTATCATTGTAAATCATCTATGAAGAACATTTTTTGTTTTTATTATTCTGTAAAGGAAAAAATAATCTATACTTACCAATGCCATATTCATGCACTTTAAACATTTATGCTCAATTTTATATACAATCTGTTCTCATAGGCATGTCTTCACGATCTGGGTGTTCATACTTCTAACTAACAGGGCGGATGATATCCATCAACCTTATTTTACGAGCTATTTATTAGAAAACATAATTATTAAAGTCAAGTTTTAATTTAAACTAGTTTGATTAAACTTGGTTTATTCAATTAAATCTAATTTAAATTTGATCAAGTTAAAATCAAACTAATTATTTTGAATTAAAATAATTAACTTGTGTACTAGGTGATTATGAGCTGACCAAAGAACTTAGAAGTGTTTGTTTTTAAAAATAGTTTTTTATTTAAAAATAAATTAAAAAAATTTTAGATTTTTTTTAAAAATTTAAATTGATAAAATCAAAACTATGAAAAAAAAACTAATTTAATATGTTTTTAAATCAAAAATACTTTTAAAAAACACCTAAAAATAAAAATAGAAACCGCATAAAACACCCCCTTAACAAAACTTTTTCCTAGGTTAGTTCCCAGACCAGGAGGAGAAGGCATGGATAATAGCAAACATCAGCATTTAAGAACCTTGATTGCTGAGCATTTTAATTCTCACATGAGAACATTAGTGTTACCTCAATCCAGTTCTAAACTTATGCCACGAAATTTTCCAATCTCCAAAATTCTCGAAGTTCGATCAACTTAAAAGTATGAGAATTGGCGAGTGGTGATTTGTCTTATGAACAACACTTGTTTCTCGTGACAGAAAAATCAGAAACATAAACTAGAAACAACCACTTTTTTTTCTTACCTTCAGAAAATTGTCAGCATTATTCAAATTCCGAGGTTGTTGATCAAGTTCACTTTATTTTCTATTTTTGACCGTTCACAACCGAGCTTAACATGTTGTCTTATCCTAGCAAATGGGACCAGATGAATGTTTCACAACACAAATCACAACTCATTCTCTTAAGACATAATACGAGAGCACATCGACTGAAAAGAAAATCATCAACAAATTGAGGTTGGGACCATCCCTAGTGTCGGGGGTTAGATACCAAATGTATCACAAAACAACTCGATCCTACACTCAATTATCTCTTGTCATTTTTCATCTTTACTTCGATTTTCGGGGACCATTGCATATGCTTGAGTACCACTGCCCAAAAGGATAGGGATAGACCACGATTGCGCAACCCCACAATGCCACCCCATACCTGCCCTTGATGAAGGGGATGCCTCCTCGCAAGTATTAACATCTCTCATTATGTAGGCTGTACTGAGCTTGTATTTCTGCTCCCAAGTGTAGACACCAGACAGGTGTGTTGCGTTCAGCTTCTAAATTCTAATGCACAAATCTACGTGGGCTAAATTTGATTATGACTTCATGCTTGTGATGTAATGTTAGCTTAGGATACAATCAAGAGAGTTTTATTATGCACTAATATTAATTTATCAACAACGCCACGTTTGTGCGTAAGACAATGAAATACAATGATAAGTGCAATTTGGTTCTCCTGATCAGTTGAGACTCGAGGCACTTTCTCCCTCTCTGAGATGTCCAAAACCGACCACCTTGTCCGGTAAGTTTAAACTAGGCTTTATGGAAGTTGGTTTTTCTTCTCGAGCAGCATCTAAATGGCTAGAGGAGACTAGCTGGCCTTCTCTTGTTACTCCAAGATCATCAACCCTGACTCTCTGGCTTATACTACTACGATTATTGTTGTGGTTGTTAAGAAGAGATGTGCCAAGAGCTTCGATGTTACTATAGGAAGGGGTCGCAGAAGGTAACTTCGATAACAAAGCTCCGAGACTGCAAGACATGGTGGGCAGAAGAGGTGGTATTGACCAAATGGGGGGTCCTGGGATTCCATTTTGGGGACTGTTCCAGCCCATGTTGATTGCCTTTATTGGAAAATCATCTAAACTTTCATGAAACAATCTCTTAACTCCTGTTATTTGGCGTTTGTCATCAACTGAGAAGGCTATTTCTTGGTTTTCGATCGTATGGGTGTTGGGTTTGATAATGTATGGATGCTGAATTGGCAGGTATGGTCTTTGTATTGCAAAGATTCCTGGTATGCTCTGGAGATAGCTGAATTTCCTCTGTATACTGATTACCAAATTAAGGTCTTCCACAATCTAGAAGATAAGTAAATTCCTGTTGGTTAATGCACAAATTTAGAAGTCAAGAGAGAAAGAGAGGGGGAGAGAAGTACCTTATCAAAAGAACCCAATTGAATGATACCTTCCCTGACTGAAATGATGGCAATTGTCTGCTAGTCAAGAAAAAGTTGTAATGAGCTTCCATGGATTAACTTTTGGTGATTGGGCTGGCTTCTATTTTCTTTTGCTTAATGAATTGTGATCAAAGTACCAACCTGAATGCCTGAATTGAATTGAAATTCCCATGCTCTTGGCTGCTGTATAAAGGAAAGACACATTAGAAAGTTATGTTAGAAGGTAAAAGCAGTGCAGTATTCTTATCTGCTTTCAGTCTTTTAGAGCAAAATTTGTACTGATCATCTTACAGGTTCAATTGACATATTCCATGAGGAGATTAAGTTCGGATCACTCTCATTTGGGTTTTCTTTGAACACCCATTTGTGACTGTTATCTGCTGCAACTTTCCCCACCAATCTGCAACAAGTTTCCATACAATGTCCTTCATTCACTTGCCTACCATATCGTTACCAACAAAAGTCATAATTTTAGAAATATCAATTCTCACCCTTCCCCGTAGTTATAAACTTCATGAGACATTTTGAAGAAGACATCTGTTCCAAATCTTCCCTTCATGTACCCAGTTCCTGCCCTCTCACATTCATAGATATCGCAAAATCCATCCTCCCAAACTAGGATCCTGAAAAGTCACCAAAAGAAGGGTATTCATCATTAGGCCAAAATTAAGAGAAAAATGAGTAGGGACTTTGGTCATTCTTACCAGTTTCTTTTGTTTCCTTTGGAACGATCAAGAGCAGTGCCTCCATAATCCCACCTGCAAGAAAACAATGTATCCCCTTGGCATTAGGCATGCATGCACTTGGAGAAAAATATTAGCTTTTGAAATTCTTTCTGATAACCAAATTATAATAATTTGGCCCTTTATAGTGAGCAAATAACTTCAATTTCAAGTTTCCTACTTTGGTGGAGGGTAATTCCTAGGCAGTATCCTCCAAAAGACTGCATACACCCATTTGGAAGGATTAGAAGAATCTGTACATGAACACAGGCTCCTCAGCGTGTGCTGTAAGAGACAGTTAAGCATCGGGAGTCCACCTTCCATTGTCACAAGCACAGAAAGATAGATAAAGAAAGCCAGACACGCACAGAGAGAAGAGGGGGGGTGAGCTACCAGTTGACAAGGAGTTCTAGTTTAAGAGTCACGGTTAATAAAAGGGAAAAAAGCAAACAAAAAGCATGACAAATGGCACAAACCAAGCGCCGGAAATAAGAAAACCGAGAGTGAAAAAGCACGCTCCTGCTTAACCCGCTTATATACAGCGCCTCTGTCAGGTATTTAAGGTTTTATTCGAAGTTGTTAGATCCTGATAAAAGTTTTTAATTTTTAAAATAAAAAAATTAAATTAAATTTTGATAAAATCAATTAGATCACGAGTGGAATCAACAAGGTTAATCAGATCTACTTTAATTTGATTTTTAAAAAACGGCCAGAAATCAACTCGATAATTAACCACCAAGCCAAAGCAGGTGGTTGCATTACCAAACTGAAGCTACAAGCTCTACTACTATTAAGGGCATGTCTGCATGCTTTTAAATGAAAGCATGCTTAAGTAGCTGTAAACATGACAGAACCTTCTCCATTTTGTTTGTTTGTTCAAGGAAACATGATGGGACTGTCCTTAGTGTCCTTTTGCATCTCGTTTTCTCTTAATTACAAGCAATTTCTTGTTTTCTTTTCCCTTGTTTGCTGGCTTATTTTATTTCACAGCAACTCAGCTCAACTGATGTAAACTGCAACAAAAATATGTTGTTAGTGTCGTTGGTAATAAAAGTAAAAGAAAGAACATCTATCCTGTAATAAATAAACACTCTAAAGAGCATGTATTTAAAACTCGGACTTGACTGATCAGTAAAAAATCTAAATTTACCGGTCAAAACTTAGTCGTTAATTTATTAATTTTTCTATTAAAATAATATTATTTAATTTTTTTTAAAAAAATTAAAGGTTCAAGATGGTTTTTTTAACTCATGACTTGTGTGTTATCGAACATCAACTTCTAGATTACATTTTAAAACTATAAAAGTATATAGTTGATTTTTTTAATGTCCCACTAGCTATATATCTTGAGATCAAATTACTCCAACATAAATAAATCAAATTTAGAAGGATATGTTTTTGACGTACCAACTTGTGGAGTATTAATTGTGATTAATTGCTTCGCTAAAATGATTAAGCAGAGGACTCAAGTTAATCTTAAGAAAATTTCACATTTCCTAACTATAAACTTAATATGCATGGCATGGGGTCATACTTGAAAATATAAACCATAAACTTAATATAGTATTGGGAGGCTGGGAAACGCACCATTGATTAGTCATCATTATTAGCAGCAAAATTCGACACAACAGTGACTCTTCTGGTCCTTAAAAGTGATGCTAAGTGTGTTTGGTGATTTTTATAGTTTGAAAATATAATTTTTTTTAAAATATAGCCCATATTAATTAATTAAATATTTTTAAATATATAATCGAAGTAAAACGTATATCGCACTTAAAAACAACCAGAGCATGATTCTATCACTACGCTTCAATCATCGAAGTTAAACATGGCCCGCAAAACACACACACACAACTGTTGTCCTCGTCTCCATCTCACAACTTCTTGTTTTAAATACACTCTAGTAATGGCTAAAATTAAATCATTGACATCTCAGATGAAGCCTGGTTATGTAAAACAAACACGAAAGATGATCAACTTGCATGCATATGGTAGTGGGATGTTGTAGATAGGTGGGTGTAGCTAGGAAAACAACATGTCCTTGACAAAATGGACAAATACCCCACAGAGAAAACAACCTAGCTGCAATAATTTTTCTAGCCATCGGAGGTAACTGGACAGAAGGGCCATGCCACGTTGACGGCGACATGAACCATTTACAATAATCGGCCGTGGGATTTGGATGAATTTACCTTGCTGTTGAAGGTAGTGTGGAAGGAATTTAGTTCATGTTTGTTTATTGGAATTCATTTTTTAGGAAATTACTCTTCAAATTTTTCTATGTTTGTTTGTTATTAGAAAAGTTGGTCAACAGAAAACACTTTTCGGTCAACGAAAAACGCTTTTTGATCAATGAAAAATACTTTCCAATTAAAGAAAAATTTGGTTTGGTTTCCAGGAAAGTATTTTTCCTTTTGGCTGTGTTTGTTTTCCGGAAATTGGTTTCCGGAAAACTACTTTCCAAACTTTCATGTGTTTGTTTGTCATTAGAAAAGTTGGTCAACGGAAAACACTTTTCAGTCAAAGAAAAATTTGGCTTGGTTTTCAGGAAAGTGTTTTCCTGAAAAATTTGGGGGGAAAACACTTTCCGGAAGTTGTGAAAAAATTAGAAATATCATTATTTGCTGACTATATTAAATTTGATCCTCAAACTTTTGATTGCTATATATAATTTGTTTTGAATATTTATTTTTCAATTCCATCTCTTAAAATTTAATTTTTATATTAATTTTGGTCCTTATTTTTATAATTGCTATTTGCTT
>Ga0325404_1004460_pt1 | contig 14879 bp, 4 predicted proteins | sample PopdelMetagenome_18_FD_205664 | JGI IMG/M metagenome (GOLD analysis project Ga0325404, IMG submission 205664) | Populus deltoides microbial communities from Bellville, Georgia, United States - Xylem-Control-R1 | ecosystem: Host-associated > Plants > Phyllosphere > Stem > Wood/Secondary xylem... | reverse complement strand
ATTAATTTAATTGTTAATATTTTTTGGTATTTGAATTTATAAGATTATCAATACATGTTTTGACACTATGAAAACCAAACTATCCAGATCTACATGTTGTTTCTTCTTCTTTTCCAACCATTTTTGTTGAACCACATTCATTAAAAAGGCGCATTTGTGGTTTTCAAGGGATGAGATTTGATCCAAAAACAGTCTTTATGGAGAAAGATTGCTTCTTCTTCTTCTAAATCAAGGCATTGATACTGAGATCTGAAATTATTGACAAAGAATAAATCTTAAAAATTGTCGTCAATAGATATAATAAGCTCATGATGAAGCATTAAGGACGCAAAAAATAGTGGTTTTTGTCAATCTGAAATTATTTAAGACATGCTTTAGCATAAGCTAACCTCATCCATTACCAGAAAAAACATCATGCAAAGACTGTTTGTACTAGAAAACATGACCTAAGCATTGTTTGGGCTTGAAAAAAAAAACAAAGAGCAACGATTTTGGTGAGAATTCAGGTGATTTGGAGATTTTAATGTTTATAGCACTTCAAGTTTTCTACATTACGGCTTCTAGGTATTCTTAAAGACGGGTTAAAAACTTTTTAAAAAATTTATCTATACCTTGGAACCTCAGAATAAACTGTATTATAAACAGCCAACCCCCAGCCCAGACCTGTACCATCCACTGCAAAGGTAGCATGAAACTGCAGCTGGATTCTTCACTACAGTCAAACGATGTTTTCTGACATATATTCTTCAAACCAATCAGGGAACGTTGAATGAATTGAATCGGCACCATGTCCTGATTCTCAAAGATGAGCAGGTTGTGCTTGACCATCCATGCGTGAGCAAAGAGGAAGACCTGTTCAATGGGAAGAGTCTTCACTATTTCCTGTTACCATCCCTTGAAGCAAGACTGAGCTGCAGTGGATACATGAAAACCAAGAGGACAGTCTTGGCTTACATGCAATTTTTTTCATCTTAGGGAGTAAGCTTTCCACACAGAGAGGAAGTGTTCTATGTTGTCTAGTTCTAGAACAAAACATCAGATGATGTGGTAAAGATGAATATTAACAGCAAAATGAAAAGCACTCTTCACTTACTAGGTGTGCCAAAGCGGTTTAGCTGGGTTTTCAAATACAACAAACACCAAAGATTTTTTTAAACACTTTTAAAACACAAAAACAAATAAAATCAAAACCGAGATGCAACTAAAGTGCCTTTTCTAATGTGCACCGTTCTAAAAATCAAAGAAAACAAGAGAAGAAAAAATAAAAGCACGAAAAAAGGGTAAGAGCACTGTTTCATGAACAAAGAGATCCAATTTCATGCTACACTGGGAACTGAGCCATGAGAAAAACACATCAAAGAACCTGATAGTCGATTTATTATTTCTCAGCAACTTCCTTTATCAACTAGAGTTTATAACAATCTACCACAACAATGATTCTGGCTACTTTTTGAAAAAGAAAAAGAAAGAGAGAAAAATGGGGGCTCAACTTGATGTTATATAGCTTGCTATCCAGCATAGCTTTGCAAAGATTAAAGAACTGATCAGTTGTTTGCTAATATTTTAGAATTCAACACCATTAGAGATAGGAGGAAGACACTTCGGTTAATAAGATCAGAAACAAGATACATTCTCCTTCGAACTCAGGAAATTGCAGGTTGAATAGATGGAAGCTGCAGCAGCTCTAACAGCCAATTCCTTCTGTGAGCTATCTGCTTTCTCAGTTCTGCACATTGAAGAAAACTGCATAATTATGAAGTAACTTGCAGAATATTTGCCACATGGTGAGGCATGAATTAAAGAATGTTGACGAAACAGATTGTTTATAATGATGATAAATGATAATGTCTCTTCAGTCATCATAATTCATCATCCATAATATGAGCTCAATCATGCAATTTAAGATACTATACCAGATCCTGCCACAAGTTTGACAAAGGTATAATGGCGTAGTAATTTACCTGGGGTAACCTAAAATTGCATTATAGTGCAAATGTTGCAGCCCCTGATCACAGTGCACTTGCATTTCCTTTACTTGGCTCAACCAAGTTTCCTGAAATTCAAACCAGAAAGCACCTAAATAAGCTAATGAAAGAAATTGGATTAAAAAAATGAATTTTCTATACTATCAAAAGCTCTGCAGAAGAAGATTTATTTTAAAAAAGGAAATCCTATTACAAGTAAGAAACAACTTTTGTATTCAGAAACTGTGTAGTGTATTCAGGCAAATGAATTAGTCTGGTCAGATATAAGTTGATACCAAACCATCGCAAATCACCATGGAAACACTGAGAGTCAAATTCACACACAAACACATCTCTAGATTACTAGTAGAATTTTGTAGCATGAGAAAGAAAGAAAAGTCTCTCCTATTGCACTTGTCTTTCCAATCACACTTACAAGTTGTTTCTCTTCTTCAGAAAGTGCACTGTCCAACTGATCAAACAATGCTCTCCATCTTGCTTGATGCATGGCAGCTGTTGCATTATTGGACACTACTTCTGAAGAACTTTTCATAGTATAAGCACCGTCCACTTCAATAGCTGAGAACTCTTTTGATATTAAAAATGGTAACTCAGTAGTTATCACTGCTCGGACTCTCTTCCTACTTCGGCGCAATGCTGAAAGTACAGGAGATGGTTTATTAACATATGGACATCATGTACCAAACTAAATAATACTCAACAACCATTCACATTATAAAGCATTACCTGCTATCCGTCCTCTAATGTCTTGATGAAGAAGTTCCAACCATTGAGAAGAAACAGTAGCAGCTGAAAGTACAAAAACAAAGTACTTTCAGCTAAGATGTTCTTGGCTTTCAGTTTGTCGTGTAACTTCAATGTCGTGATAAATAGCAATACCCTAATTCTATAAAGATACACAACTCATTTAGGTTGTGTTTGTTTTTGTTGTTTAACCGTGTTTTTGAAAAAATTTAAATTTTATTTGTTTTAAATTATTTTTTCAGTGTTTTTTTGTCGTTTTAATATAATATGTCAAAAATAAATTTTAAAAAATAAAAAAATATTATTTTAAAATATTTTAAAATAAAAAAAAAATCTCTACTATAATCTCAAACATGCTTGGTGTCTTGCAATTCCTATCTACCGCAGTTTCACATATAAATATCCAAATATTAAATTGTCAATTCCTTCTAAAAAAAAATTAAACACACCTTTCACAGAAAGACAAGAAACACTTGCGTTGTTTGCTGATTCCTCATTCAGAACAGTTCTAGATTCCTCCAAGGCGTTAGTTGATGAAGGCAACTTCAATGTCAATGCATCATTCTCACTGGCAGCTGAGTGTGAAACAAAATTTCTGTCATGTACCATGTCTACCATGCTGGAGTCACCCTCCCCGTTAGATATAGGGTACCCTCTTGTTTGCTTGCTCCCAAATAAAGAAGTTGAACTCCCATTTCCATGAGAAAAACTGAGTCTATGTATTCCAGAATCACTCATACTATTGTTTTCTTTAGTTCCAGATTTTAGATATGCTTGTTTGCTTTCAAGACAGCCCTTTTCGAGTTTTTCAGACCTTACCAAAGCCTCTATTATGGAATGGACCTGCTTTTTATTTCTCACATGGTTTATGATCCCAGGGTTCAAGCCATTTAGCAATCCACTTGGAGCAGCAATCTTGGTAAACCTATCCACCTGCTCTCTCTTTGCAAGTTCCATCTTTTCCTTGAGAACATCATCTTTGGGTTTCCTCCCGCGTTGCTTTGCCATTGGTATCCCTCCATGAGAAGATGTCATAAAACCACTTTGAATTGAAATCCCTCCATATGAAGATGACAGAAAACCGTTTTGCTTCATTTCTTTCCACATTCTTAATGGATCCTTTTCCTGCACTGGACCAGTAGTACTCCCACACTCAGAAATATCTCTTGTCTTCTCATGATCTTTCTGAGTGTAGAATGGTTCCTGGTTCACAGAGCTATCATCCTGTGCATTCAGATCCAAGCCAAAGCCAACAGAGGTTGCGCATTTATTGTCATGTTTGCTCTCATGCTTCTTGAGCAATGGGACTTCATTACAATTCTCAGCATGTTCTGCCATATCCTTTCTCACCAAATGATTAGCAATGCAAGCTTCATTACTGAGATCCAGTGGCTTAGAGGCAGCAGTGACCTCAACTGATAATGCGGTCCTTCCACTTCTTTCTGCTCGATAAGCATTGAAGTCCAAGGTTACTGGAACATTGGTGACTTGGGACATCTTTTCTGTAAACTGAAAGCGGTCGTCGTCTTCTTTGTTTTTCAAGTGATTGCTGCTTACTTCTGTGCCATTATCAAGTAGAAAAAACAAAGCTTTAAAACGATGTTTATATTGGAAGTTCAACGGGCCACAACAAGTTAATCTACAGTGGAACTAAAGTACCATTCTACGTGTCCAGGCATTGCAATTTGTTTTCAATTAAATGTTTCTTGTTGGTCTTGTTCTGCTAACTAGTATTACTAGTGAACAGATTTGTCTATTGTACTTGTACATGGCTGCATTCTGACATCCCAGATACGCACAAATTTCAATATCAAAACACCTAACCGCAGCAAAAAAAGTTACATATTAATAAAACCTTACCTTCAAACCTCAGCACAGATTCAAGATTACGCATTTTAATCTTTTTTCTAGCAACTTCTGATTTCTCTCCCAATTCACCACCAGTCCGCTTCTCACCAGCCAACTAAAACAACCCAGAATCAGGAACATAAAACTTCTCAAAAGAACCAAAGAAAGAGAGAAACCAACCTTGGAATCAGATCTGGACCTCCCTGTATCCCCTCCTCGATCTTCCATTAGCTTAAACCTAATTCAAAATTCAAGACTTTTAGTACCAAAATCATGAACCAAAAGGAAAAAAGGTAAAAACTTGAAACCCAATTTAAGACTTTTAACAACGAAGACCTCAGCCGAAATCAAAAAGAAAAAAATTCTTGGAAACCCTATTCAATTAAGATCTCTAGCATCAAAACTTTTAAAAAAAATTAATCTTGAAACCCAATTAAAAATCAAGAAATTTAACACTAAACCTTAAAACAAAAGGCAAAAATAAAGAAATGGAAATAAAAGATTCCCTACCCGCCAAGCCAAATCTTGATTTCTTTAAAAAGGGTATCTGTATCTACTTTTAGTAGGATTTGAGAGAGATTGGAAGCGAGTTAGGGTTTTCAGAAAGAGGAGGAGGGGTGGCAAGATATGTTTTGAAAAGTGTTAGTGATTTGAATTTACAGAGAGGGAGAGAGAAAGAGAGCGCGCTTGCTTTAGCTTATTTCTTGTCTGATTTCAAGTGCTAGAAGACAAGGAGGAGTCGTGCTTCCTTTTTATTTCTTTTTTTAAGGAGTTTTTGACGCTAACAACGTGAGGGAGGGAGGGAGGTTTGGGGGCTTGGAGATTCGTTTTTCTCCTTTCAAATTCAAATGCGATGTTTGGAGGGATTTTTGTTTGGGCCCCCACATTATTCCCCCATTGTTATCACCTCCTGCTTCTACTTCTTTTTATTTTTTATTTTTTAATAGGATTTTTGAAATTTTAATAACAAATATTTTTTAAATTATTTTTTATTTAAAAATATATTATAATAATATTTTTAAAAAATTATTTTTGATATCAACACATCAAAACAATCTAAAAATATAAAAAATTAAATTTAAATAAAAAAATTTAAATTTTATTTCTCGTTTGAAACGCAATATCAAATAGTTTATTTAAAACCATATGAATTTAATTTAATTTAATTTAATTTATATGATTGAATAAGTGTTTTTATTTGGAATTTTTTTGAAGATATTAATTTGAGTTTTAAATGGAATTGAATTTATAAAAAATTATGCAAAAATAAATCAATCAAATGGGAGACCCTTGAATTTATTACAGTAATCTATTTTGAAATTAATGTTAAAAATAATATTTTAAAAACACTTGCATGCTAACAAAAATCCTATTTTTGCTTTCTCTTGTTCATACACCTCTTTTTTTTATTTCAAAAACCTTTGGCAATACAATATTCTTTTTTTCTTTTACTCCGTTTGAAAACGCGGTGCAAACTGCGTTCCTCAAAAATTCAAATTTGTTTTTGTTAAAAAATAATTTTTTATGTGTTTTAGATTGTTTTGATGCGCTGGTCTCAAAAATAATTTTTAAAAAATAAAAAAACATCATTTTAATATATTTCGGCAAGAAAAGCACTTTAAAAAACAATAACAACCACACTCTCAAACATGCTCACTTGGCATCAATCCTCATGAAGTTATTCTTGCATCTCATAAATTATGCTATTAATACTTCATTTCCTTTTTCTTTATTTTTTTTTGGTTTTTTCCTTAATCTTTCCTTGCTTTTTTTTTTCCTTTGTTTTTTGTTTTGCCTACCAATTATGTGTGGATGATGGTTTTTTCTTCTCTTTTTTTTTTTATAACATGTGTGGATGATAGTTGATTAATGTGTGACTAGGTATAAATTAAATATAAATAGATATTGAAAAGTAGAATTTAAAATTATAGCTAGTATTTGGAACAAAATTTGTTAGCCATCAACTCCTATTTATTAGGTAGAGTAACAATAGATAAAGTTTACCGGCCAACTGAAATCATTTATTGGATTGCTCATGATACAATTTTACCTATTGTTACTCCAATTTAAATAGATCTATTTATATATTCTTTAAAATGTTTATATTTCATGTCATTTAAAAAAAATATAAGGGTTATTGTAACAAAAAGAAATGATTTCTTTAACAAAATTAATTTCTAAATTAAGAAAAAATTATTCAAGATTGCCAGTTAAATTTATTTTCACATGTATTCTAAATAATATAATTGAATTAAATTATGTAGTTTAATATTTTATTTCAAACATAAAAATTCTAATAAGTTATTAATTGAATTTAAATTTACTTATGAATTCAATTTAGCATGTGATTTTGTTTAAAAGAAGATGTATACAATTGACTAGTTAATTATGTTAATGTTATATATATTGATCTTGGTTATATGACAAGTGTTTGTTTGGCTTCTTATAATTGTACTTTCACTAACTACCCAATTCAAGATTCAAAATAAAAGCCAATTCATGGATTACTTTTCATTTAATAATAGCAATTCTAAGTTAACAACCACACCACTATCCTTATTTAAATTTCCAACTCATGTGAAATTCTCGTTAAAATTTTGTATAATTTCATGGATTCTTTAAAGATACAAGAGAACACACAAACACACGCACATACAACTAATATCAGAATCTTTGATCATGGGGTAGGGATGAAGCATAAGTTCATTTTTATTTTTATTTTTATTTTGTTTTAAATGGGTAGATCTAAACCTATGGGAGTGGTCTTAATAGTAAATCTAAAAAGACAGTAAGATTGTTGGTTCAACTATTATCTTATAGGATTAACTTGTTAATTAAACCAACATACATTTTTTATGTCCTCATACTTCAAAGCTTCTTCATCTTCTAACTCTAATATCAGTGGTATAACTCTAATATCAGTGGTAATAGGGTGATCAACCAGGAAGAAATAAATATTGAGAACTTTAACAGAGCCATTGATAATTGAAAAATCCTTTGAAAATATTGTTACAGTTAAAAACCATTAAATCAAGAATTGAGTTGTATTTGTGTTAATATAACTTTTGCTAGACATTCAATCAGCTTTAAGACTGAATCAAGTCATGATTGTGATGGAGATAATAAGTCTAGAGCCTTTAATTCCTTATCCGTAAGCCAATTTTACAAAATAGAACCTAATTTCTTATCTAGAAGTCAGTTTTTATAAAGCTTAACCATCCATAAGGATGATCACAACCTAAAATATTAATCTCAAAGGAATAAATAATTCAAAACATATACCACAACCGTTTTTATGTCAAAAATGTTGCTTCTATAGTTAGACAAAAATTAGCAAACATGGCTTTAAAAGGATTTTTTTTTAATAAAGAATTTTTAAGAAATGATTTTTATTCTCAAAACAATTTTGAAAAAAAGGTGGTTTTTCCAATTTTTTTCTAAAACTAAAACTAATATTCAAGAACAATATTATGAATTTATGAAAACCTATGCATTTCATATAATTTTTTTTTGAATGGTTTTCCTTTTATGTTTTAGAAAATTATATAGACTGTCATTTTTTAAATAAAATTTGTATCTATATATAGACTAGAAATTGAAAAAATGTTATAGGTTCTAAGATAAAAGTTATATATCTTCCATCTATATAAATTAAGATTCCTTTTAAAGAAACTTTTTTAATTAGAAATTCCTTTTAAAATGAAAAGTGAATATGAGGATGTCAAGTCTAGTTATATTCAAAAGATCTTAAAGCAAAATAATTATACTAATAAATTTTTTTAGTCTTTGAAGTGCTAATTGACGAATATGAAAATTTCTTTGAGTTATTCAGGGACTGTTGTTTCTGAAACTCTGGTTGTTTCAAGATCTATTCCCAAACCTTATAAGATCTCATCAAAATTCTCTAAAAAATTGAGTATCATCTTAATTTTACCCAGTCTAGTAAGAACAACAATACTATAGATATTCCAAGTTCATCTTTTGATGAAGAGGAGCTCAAACTAAACAAAATCAAATAGAAACCATCTTTTTTTTAAAATGTATTACCCAAGACCTACTGCCTTAAATATAGTTTTAGAAGAAAAACCCATAATTATCCAAAACGAATACAACTTTAACTCTATCTATGAATTGAACATAGATGGATTAGTTGAGTATCAAATCATTAGTTTACTCCAACAAAAGACAATGGTATCTAATGCCTATAAAACCCAAACAAGTATTTGTGATATAGATATAAGTGAGTTACTTGTAGCTGATTTTACATGTCATCTAAAAGGATGATGGGATAATCTACTTACTTAATTTAACCATGAGTTTATTTTCAAATATTAAAGGATAAAATCAAAAGGAAGCCAAATCTTAAACCATAAGGACAAATCCATTAAAAATGTTGCATCTTTAATTTTTGCTCTGTCCAAAGCTTTTATAAGTGATCATTTACATATCAAAGATAAAAATTCAGAACTCTTATCAAACCTCAAATGTAAAAAGATGCATGATTTTAGTTGGTATAAAGACACCTTACAATAAGGATCGGAATATAACTTCATGGCTACTGTCAAATGGATCTTTGAATTTTAAACCAAAAAAAAAAACAGACTCTAGAAGTTGTATTTTGCATGGTATTTAAAGACACTCACAATATAACCACCAATTCAAAATGCCTACAGTTGACTCTTATTATAATAATAATAATAATTAATTAATTAATTAATTAAAAATCACACATAAAATTAATTAAATGGGAAATTAGTTTGGTAGAAAATAGATGAAAAGCATACTGAAGTTTATGTGATAAAAAAATGAGAGGAATATTAGTCATTATGTCACCTAAATTAAGTCAAATAATATTTGACAAAATCAAACTCACATTAAAAAAAAACAAAAGGTAAAAAGGGAGGAAATTACTAAAAAAAATAAAGTTAAATGAGTAATGGATTGCCCATTTATTAATACCAATGCATTTTATTGATGAGGTAGCCTAAAATATATAATATTATTATCCATAGCATTATATGATTGGTAAGGTATAGATAAAATAGAATTTACAATAAATGTTTGAAAAATAAAATTTAATCTTAATAATATTCTACAATGCTTAATGTTGTTCATAACATTTTCAATTTTAATGTGTAGCTCTTTTAGGTTGGTACTAGATAGGTAGCCCGTGCTTTACCGCATTTTGGACTAATATTTTTTAACAATAAAAAAACAATGTTCAAACACTACTAACGTGTTTTTTTTTTAAAAAAAAATTGTGATTCGAGTCATAGACCATATATATATAAAAAAACATCATAATGCTTAATTCTCAGCTAATCTAATGTTGAAGGACATAATAAAAAAAGAATCAATTAAAAAAAGATAAAAAACCATCTTGAGTCAACCCAGCCTGACCTGCTAAATTCATGATCTGGATTTTGAGACTAGGATCACTCAATGGAAACCAAACTAGAAAACGATTATGAAGTTAATTCACAAACAACTATATATAGAATGATGAAATTGAGAAAAAAAAAATAATATCAATCAATAAAAATGACAAAAAAAGAATGACCAAAATAAACTTGGGTGAACCTGCCAAATACACGTCCAGGTCATAAGACTGAGATAGACCCATGAAAAGAAAACCGAAAAAAATTACAAAGCTCAATGCCTTGTCAACTCAAAATTAAAGGATTAAATTGTAAAATAATGTTAAACCTTGGTTAAATTTTTCTGAATATTAAAATATTAACCCGAAGATGAAATTGGTTAAATTAAATCAAAGATATAGAGTTAAATAACAATAGATGAAATTAAAGGAAACAAAAGAGTACATAGCACAAGTGTTAGAAAAAAAAAAGATGGGGACAAAAATATAACTAAGATAAGGGGTCAATGTGTAATTACCTAGAAATATGATTATAAGACCCCAACTGTTTCTCTCCATTATTTGGCATCAAAGAGAAGAAAAAAGGAGGAGGTTATTAAATCTTTTTTCACCAAAAAAATAAGAGAAAATGCAACAAAATTAAAAGGATTTGAGTAAGAGCGAGGTTAGATAATGAGGGACAACTCCTAGACAATGATTAAAGGAGAAAAAAATGAAAGAAATTGGGAAATTTTGGGTGGTGAAGGGTTGGCCAAGAGGAGTAAAGAGGGAGTGTCAGAAAATTTTTGACCAGTTGAGGATCGAAACTCACTTTATTATCACTTAAGGGGTTTTAAACTTGACTACAACAGTTAGATTGATTACAATTATAAATAATTAAAAATTTCATGAATAAAATTAGGGGAATGAGAATTTGTTTTTGTTTAATGTAATTTGGATGAAAATAACTCAAAATAATAAACAATTGAAGAAAAAATCCTAGGGTTTTAAAGGGTATTAGTGTCAGCCATAAAAGGACCATATTGAAGAAAATTCAAATCAATGCATGAATGTTGTTTGATTATGTTTACTTTAGCATGTGTTAAATGTAAAGAATGGATGGAAAAGAAATATTTTATTTTGTGTTTTAAATTGTAATTGAAAGTTAGTTGAGCTTTGTGTTAAGAACATTTCAAAAATTTGGGGATTTTGGAGATTTTTGTGTTATGTTGAAATATTATAAATGAAGGAATATTGAGAAAATGGATGTGTTTTTAATAAGAGTTTTGATATTTTTAGAAGTGAGAAAAAGTTTTGTTGATTATTAGGATGATAGGGTAAATGACGTTATAAATCATATAGAGGAGAAACAATCGCATTGAATAGTGAGAAAAACAAATGAAATAGTTCGTTATATGTCAAAAGAGAGAAACTTGAAAACTGGACAACTTCGTTGTCCAACTTCCAGTCAAATTTAGGACTTGAAAATTAAAAAAAAAATAGAATAAGTGGAAGTGAGGGATGATATTTCTCCAATGAAACTGACTCCACTTAAGACAAAGTTATAAAACTCCAAATACAAATTAAAAAGCGAGGGAAGGTGGAACTAAACTTGGCTAAATAGTTTTTTATGTTGTGTTAAGAATAGTACATAATATTGTTCCTCTTGATACAAGAAAGATCACAGGACCCATCCAGCTGCAGGGGATTAATTCATGCACCCAGAATTCAGGAAGGTGCTCGACATTTTAAAATTTCAGCATTATTTAATTACATTTGTAATTCTTCCTTGAATATATAGTAATCTTATTTGATAAACGATAAATTGTTGAAGAAACTAGTTACCCTATTAAATGGAACTAATGCCTTGATTAATGGGCAATTGAGAAACTAGTTACTCTAGTTAATAGGATTAGTGTCCTAGTTAATGGGGAGACAAAGATATTGAATCCATGGTTAATGAGATCAGTGCCCTGGTTAATAGGCAGATAGAGATTTTGGTTCCCTAGTTAATTGAAAAATTCCCTAATTAATAGGTAAATAAAGAAACTAGTTTCTAGAATTACTGGAACTAGTGTCCAGTTAATGGACAATTGGAGAAATCTATTCATATGAAAACAAAACAAATGTTAGTTTGGTAAGAGATGATATTGTGCTTTTAAACTATGTAATTTGTTTGAGTTGGGAATAATTACATAAATATAAGTAACAGTAATAATATTAGTAAATATTCTTTGTCTATAAACTAATTATGTTAAGTATTATATAAATTTCAGGTACTTCACAACGACATGATGAGTAGTGGATATTGCTTCTGTAGTTTGTGTATCCAATGCATATTTTGCTATATAATATAATTTTGTAACTAAGAAGTGTAGGAATCTAAATTAAATATAGATGGCCTTTCTTAATTATTTTCTTTTGAAAACATATGACTGTAATTATGTAGATTAAGCTTTAGGTTTGATTTACATTAAAATGAATACGTGTTTGGATTTATGTCATAATTAAGTTAATCGTTCCATTACTTGATATATTTTTTAAAATAATATAATAACTGATATGTTTGAGGAAATATGGAGGGAAATGAAGAAATTGTTCCTGTGTTGATGATAATATACAAATATGGAAGTCTCGTATGATGGGAGAAATTTTATTTGCAGGTTGTGAAAATTAATTGAGTCGATAACTTGGTATTGAAAAATATAAAGGAAACTTTGCTGAAATTTCAGTAGAAATGTGTGCGTGCGTGTGTATAAAATTCCCTGTATTTTCAACGATAATACAATTGGAAATGTAAAATTGGGGTTATTACAAATAAATTGTTGCTAAAAATAGCAATCAAAAGAATGATGATCAAATTTGATTTCATAACAAATTAATAACCCCCTATTCTAATTTTGAGAGAGTGAGCCACGAAAGCCAATGAAAAGAGAGAGAAAAAAGAAAGGAAAATAATAATAAAAAGAGTCAGCGGTGCTACACCAAACCTCTTCTCAATACACGGACCGCCTTAACAAAAATGTAACATTAAGATAATTCCAACAGCATTGGTGAAGACTACCTTCATAGTCCAATGAAAGGCCCACGTGTTACCTAGACATGACGACCTTCCACCATATGCTGGTGCGTGTATCACACCTACCATCAATTCTTTCCTCTTTGTCCATGGCTTTTCTCGAAAATAGGCTGAAAATTGTGTTTAAGTTTCAATTTAACCTCTAAGTTTTATATTGTTTTGAATGGACTACATTGAAATCGGTTTTGTCAAATCGAGCATCAACGAAGTATCAAGTTTGTTTGCGGATATCATGACAACCTCATACAAGCCAACCGAAACTAATCACAAAGTCTAAGCCTAAATTAATCTAGTGTAAAAGGATTAAATTGAAAAATAAAAAACTCAAGTGATTAATTAAAATAAAAAAACACAATTCATTGTTGTAATGCACAATGCAATGTGAAGAGGGTCACACTAAATAACTAAGCCCTTTTAGTTGTTTGTATAATTTATTTTTATTTTTATTTTTTGCTTCTTGTATGTTAGGTTTAGGAACATTTTTATTTGCTATTATAAAGCTTAAATGTAGGTTGGTTAGTCAACAATATTGTAAAATGAGATTAATTGATTTTTTCTAAGATAATATTTGACAGAGTGAAAATTATAATTTCTTATAAGTATACTATAAATTGGTTAATTGTCTCATCCAAATGTAAAGAAGAAGAAAAGTATAGTAATCTAAAAGTATAATAAGCATGCACTCTATCTATTTAATTAGAGTCACACGTAATTATTTATGATCATATTAAATTTAATATGATTTAAATAATTTAGAAAAATAAAAATTATTTATAAAAATATATATCAACTTTTATACGTAATAATCACGTATTATTTTGATTGAAATAAATGGAATACTAAAGTTTCTTTTTAGTAAGGAAATATTACCTTAAATCTCTTAAAGTTTGAGCACGGTAAATATGCTATAATTAAAATTAGATACTGTAATTTTATATGTGAGTGTTTGGTCGGCGGTGAAGAGTTGGATTGGTTTGGGTTGGATAGAGGTTTGGACGGTGGCTATTGGTGGTCGGAGAGTGATGGTTATTGTGTTGTGAAGCGTTCCTATTGGTTTTCATGCTAGTTTTGTTGTTATGGTGGTAGAGAAAAAGACAAAATTAGGAGTTATTATGCATTTGGTGGCTGGGATGTGTTTGTCTGGGTGTTGTTGCAATTCAAATGGTTGGTCAAAAAAAAAGCGAAACCAGGTGTTGTTTTGGGTTTAGATGTACTGAGAAACACGATTTGTAATTATATTTTTTTGAATTTAAAAAGAAATTATTAATTTTTTATATTTTTATATTGTTTTGATGTGTTAATATTAAAATTAATTTTAAAAAATATTATTTTAATATATTTTTAAATAAAAATATTTTAAATACCTTAAATTTGATAGGGTGGAGAAGAAGGCACGGCTAAGTGGTGACGTGGATGGGTTAGGCGGTGGTGAAGAATGTGTGGATGAGTTGGTACCGTTGCAATACATCTTCTGCTTCTCTTTATATTTTTTTTTTGTTTACTCTTACTATTTGAATGATAGATTAATGATGTTTGTATCATAGAAATATAAGATTAAGACTGATTTTTTTTTTATTTTTTAATTTGTGTTTTTAAGTTACAATTTAATTAGGAGTTGTTCTTGATTTTGTTTTTTCCCAACATATAAGAATACTTTGGATAAAATTAATTTTTTATCAAATTAAAATTATACATGGAAGAGGATTTGGAAATTACAAGTTCCAAATAAGAATTGGGTTTTGATTTGAAAAAACTATGGTAGAAGAAAGAAGAAAGATATAAAAGTTATAAGGGCATTTTAGATATTAATTTAATTATAATGACAAACTTATATTATTTCAAAACTTTTCATTGAATAAGTTTTCAT
>Ga0325404_1004457_pt1 | contig 14881 bp, 12 predicted proteins | sample PopdelMetagenome_18_FD_205664 | JGI IMG/M metagenome (GOLD analysis project Ga0325404, IMG submission 205664) | Populus deltoides microbial communities from Bellville, Georgia, United States - Xylem-Control-R1 | ecosystem: Host-associated > Plants > Phyllosphere > Stem > Wood/Secondary xylem... | reverse complement strand
TATTAGTAGTTAAAAAAACAAAGAAGAAGTATATCAACCCATCCTTGTCATATTTGCACATATTAATTTGATAATTTAAAAAGTTTGTTTTATTTATTTATTTCTTATATTCAAGTTTTTAATAAATTTATTTGAATATTGAAATGCATCTTGTTTGGCAAAGCTCTAGACCGATTAAAAAAAATATTTACTTAGTATTGTGGTGTTTTTATAAAAATATTTTTTAATTTAAATAATATATTTTTTAAACTTTTTGATATTATTATATCAAAATAATTAAAAATATATTAATTTAATTTTTTTCTAGTTAAAAATAGTTTAAAAAATAAATTTAATCACATTGCTAAGTAAAACCAGAATCTAAATTAGTCTTGAAACTCTCGCAAATAAGTCTTATTCTTCACTGAAATGTTTTTTATTTAAAACTAAAGGATGATATTAAAATATTAAAAAAATTAATTTAAAATTAAATAAAATTTAAACTTTTTTAAAAACACAATCATTTCCCATCGTCATCACGCACTTCTCCAAGAACCCTAATACATGTCACTTAGGCCATACCTTGTGGCCCCTTCTGATTGGTCACCGTACCATATGTAACACGTAGCTGTCATATAAACACAACAAAAACCCGCCAGGTCTAATCCCCGTATAAAATATCTACACGTAGGAACCAGAAGATTTCTTGAACAGAGACCAGGACACAGTCATCGGACACGTGTTGTGTCACGGGTCCCTATGTTGGCACGTGCATGACTTTGTGGTTCTACGTTGACACGTTACTTTACGTGTTGCAATAGCTACCGCATCACCTCGCATATTTAAGGGTTTGCTTTCTCCATCTTTTTCACGTCGATCGTGCAGGTCCAACTTTGCACAAGAATATCATATTCATACCATATCCTTTTTGCTCTTTTCCTGTAAAGTCACAGGGTTTTGTTTCTTTGAAATGATGGAAGGTGATACAACTATGGCGGCGAGGATTGATAGAAAAACGTCAATAGAATTTGAGCCAAGGACTCTAAGAATGGAGCAAATCCAATTTGCCAGGGTATGTGCGTATGCTGCTCAGTTTATATCTCCTCGAGGCTTGAGGGGTCTTAGACGGTTTTGTTTACAGACAATTCTGTGTTTGAAATGGTTATGGGACTGATAATTAGGTAGGATGGAGTTCATATTAGGTAATGCATGCTAAAATTGGGTTACGATTTGTTACAGGAAGCAGCTCTATATGTGTTGAATACGAGCAGCATAGAAGCTGCTTTGAGTATATTTACAGAGGTAAACAAGCTTTTGGATTATTGCATTCTGTGTTTGCATGCTCTTCATATCTTTTCTTAACTACTCTCTCGTGATTGTAGGGTGTGGAGCCGGTGGTGGGTGTGGCAAGACGAAATGGAGACCCCATTAATAGGATGGAAATGAGTAAAGAAAAGCAGTATTTGGAAAATGAAGATGAAGATGAAGATGAAGACGAAGACCTGCAGCTGCCTGGGATAAGAGAGATAGCATCTGCTCCTTTTTAACTGATTTAGTTGTCAGCACAACTTTATATGTAAATACGATTAGTTAATTAGCTATCGGCCTCTGGTGTACGGTGTACAGGATCCAAAATCGGCCTTTCCAAATACCGGCCTACCTATCTACACATAACTCAATTCATTCAAACATCTTCTTCTCTTTCTTTGCAAGAATTTCATGTGTATAAAACACCTTATACATGAAATAGCAAGTAAAAAAAGTTCATCTAAGTTGTTTTTATTTCCTTATAAATGAGAAATTAATGAATAATCTTAAATGAAGTTACTATTATTAATGGTTTGTTGTCATCGTCGTAGCCGTTCAAGACAATATCCGAGCTGTTGTTCAGAACTTGCGAGTTTTCCATGATTTCCTCTCGCAGGAGGAAACCATAGTTCATCCTAGGCATAATTAACCAAGATTGATGTCTTGTGGGTTACTAATTTAGGTAAAGTAGGTGAGCAGAGTGGCAAGAAGTGCCGCTGTCTTGCTAGGAAATGGACAATTGGTTAATGTATGGTCCCGAACTAGTATATACTAAATGGACCTGCTGATGGTGGATAGGAAGTGCTTTACTAAGATTGTCTTGGACCCTATTGTTTGCAGCTGGGTCATCAACAAGTTCTTGGAAGAGCCTGGAGAGTTGCTTGATTTGGATCATTCTGCCGATGTGCCATTGCTCTTATGAAATTCTACAACTTATTGTTCAGAAGGTAAATCATCACCGAACCGTCCGTTGCAGACACATAAAGATTTTGCTTTCCAAGTTAGAAAATTTCTTCAAAAGAAAATTAGTGATAAGCAATGCAATTAGTGTTATTGAATATTAAAAGATACGGGTGGGAAGCCAGAAAGAATGTGACGAATACACAAATTAGCACTATGGAACTGACAAGAAACGCCCTGTTTGGGCACCCTGCATCAATAAACAAACAGAAGCTGCATCGAAACCAGCAGCCCACGAATAGAATAGCTAGCTGTGCCCTCAACATGAACAAAGCCAAGCAACACCATAGATTGCAAAACCAAGAACTATGAATCCAAGTAGAGTTAATATATGAATCATACGCGAACTTAGCAAGCACAGAAGCAGCAGCAATAGTGTAAAATTTCTTGTAGACTGATTCATAAGCAAATGGTAGCTAGTCTTTATGCAATCATGTTTCATGCAATAAGATGTACCTGTTACAGCTTCGAGGCCAGACTTCAAGAATCTGATTAACAACATGCCAGCCATGATAGAGTTTCTACTACCTGCATTGAAGAAAGACACGAAATAAAAAAACTTACGTGGAGCGAATTAATAGCATATATGTTTATGGACATTGTAGACAAAGCAAAGTACAAGAAGAAACCTGGCTTTTTGACAAAAACAATAGTAACTTTTTATCTAATCATTGAATTGGATTAAAATCTTGTCTGGGCGTTTTACAGGCGTTGTTACCTATAAGGGTCAACTTGCTGAAACTAACCTAGGTTGGAAACAATTCGGTCCAAAAGATCTTGTTTTTTAATTTTGATTTTAATTTTGGTTTTTTTCTTTATTTTTTTAATTGTTTTGAGATTTTTTTCCTCTTTATACTTCAATTTAAAAATCTTTGCAAATTATTTTAAAACAGATTTTATATTATTCAGAATTTATAAAACAAAGAATTTTTTATAGTTTAGTGTTGTTGCTTAAGCTTGAAAAAACCTTGATTTTCTATCTTCCAAACCTTAATATATATTTTTTTATTATTGATTATGTGTGTGGAGAGAGAGAGAAAAATTTTTAAAAATTTAAATTTTTTATTTAAAATTATTCTTTATGTTTTTGGATTGTTTTAATGTTCTAATATAAAAAATTATTTTTAAAAAATAAATAAAAAATTATTTTAATGTATTTTTCTAGAAAAAAACACTTTTAAAATAATTATTACTATATTCTCGAACATCTCTAATGGCATGATAAACAATATGACAGAAATTACATTATTCTATTTGCATTCTTATGGTTAATAAAAAGTAGTATTTAGCCAATAATACCCAAAATTTTAGAAGTAATTTACCCAAAATTAATAAAAATATAGATCAAGATTGGTAAGTAATCCATGGGCATAAGCAGTCCTCTAATTCAAAGATTATGTGTAAATGTAATATACTTTTGACTGATTGTTAGATCAACCCAAAGAAAGTTGATACCTGAGCTGTCTACCAGAGAGGAATTGACCAGAATGTTGTTCAATTCCTGCTGGCTTTCAGGCTCTTGTCGAGCTTAGCAAACCAGTATATCCCTTTTCTCGCACGTCGATAAATCAAATTTCTGCAGAAAGTTCATCTTTGTCATCCGTTGCCGCCGTCTCATCTTCAGATGGCCAGCCATTTTCGGATAAAATAATCAAATTTGGGGCGCCAGCTGCTTTCTCAATAACAGCTTAAATTAAGAGAATCCAACAACGTATCAAAAAATTTCTGGTATATCCATGTTGATCGTCTTGCGCCACAACTCTTCCTGAGATAAATATTATGCCATACTTGACATCTATGCGTAGAGAGAATTAATAAAGAAGTAAAAATTTACGGAAATTCTCTAGAAAGTTTGTCTTTTGTATGTTTTTAGCCTAAGCCTTGGCTTGGCAAGCAAATTGAATGATAAAAGACAATATGGAATAAAATAAGTTCAAGATTTAAATTTTAAAACATTGAGATATGATATATATTTACTTGTTAAGATTGATTTTCTGCTGAAGACTTTCAGGAGAGGAGATTACAATTTATAAGGAAAATACAAAATAATTTGGAAAGAGAGGTTTGGCCTAACGAGGAATTATCTCTCAATACAAGAGATAATCTTCTAAACAAGGCCAGCCTTTCCTTCTTAACACCGTACCTGTTAAGTTTGAATTCCCTCTTTGCATTCTTGCAAAAAAATTCAAGTGGAATTATTGGATGTTTGAACTTATTGAATGATTCTTAGTTAATTTCTACACTAGTTTTTTTATGCATCAGCATTTTTTTTATTCGAATCTTTTTTTTAAAAAAAACTAGAGGGATGATGATAACTTAATATTTTTGGGTTCAGCTAAACATTTAGCCCAAATATATACAAGTTTAGTAACTTGTCATACTTAATATCTTTAAACTCAACTAAACATTAAGCCCAAGTACATGTGGGTTTAATGAGCAGCTAGACTCAACATTTCCGAGCCCAACCAAACACTAAACCCAAGTATATATGATTTTATGTTTGACCATGAGACTCTGGTGAGTTAGAGATATTTTTCTTCTGACGAGTTAGAGTTATTTTTCTTATAGTAAAAGCATGTTTAGGAACGCGACCCAACCTGTCTTCCCAAAAATTTAATTTTTTTTGCTTGAAATTAATATTTTTTAGTATTTTTAGATCGTTTTGATACGCTGATATCAAAAATAATTTTTAAAAAATTAAAAAATATCATCTTGATGCATTTCTAACTAAAAAACATTTTAAACCGCTACCACAATCCCAAACAAATCTAGTCAAAGATTTTTTCCTTTTTTTAACATAAAAAGGTTTTAATATTATAAAAGAAAAAGAAGAGGGCTTTTTAATACTCTTTATAAAATAGGTTAGAACTATAAGCTATAAAATGAGGAGGTTCACAATTTCTATTATCTATTATCTCTCTCTCTCTCTCTCTCTCTATATATATATATATATATATATCATTTTTTTTAAATATCATTATTTATTTTTAGAAAAATATTTACTTAAACATAAAAAAATTCTTAAATTTATCAAAAAAAAACATTTTACATGTAACATTCATGACCATTAATCATTTTGACTAAAAAAATGAATTAGATTATCAAAATAAATAAATAAAAATTAATTGATTATTCAATACATATTTTTACTTTCAAGCTGATTGAATTTTTTAAAACATTGCTAATTTTAAATTACAATCTTTGTTGCCAAAATGGTCAGTCACTATCACAAACAACATCTATAAGAAGGTTAAATAAGGTGTGAGTATATTAGATTTTTAAAAAACATAATAATTCATATATTTTTAACACTATTATTGATTAAATATAATAATAACATATTTAATATTTAATATCATACAACAATAATTGAATTTATTATAAACGAAAACTAATAACACTTTAATAGTTTAATATTATAAAATATTAATAAAACACATCACAAATTATTCATCTTCGAAAGAATCAATGGAGGGTTATAATAATACTATTGAAGTCATTTAAATAGGATAGAATAAATATAAATAAGCATAGAACATTCAAAATGAAGGAAGTTCTCAACGGTACAAAATATTCCACCAGTCAAACTCTCACTCTCATGATCAATAATAATAAAAAAAAACGACCTAGCCCGTTTTCATAATTTCAAACTACCCGATGAAATTTTAAAAAATTAGGGATGTAGTTTTCGAGTTAGAAAATTAATTAATTAATTGATTTTAATAATTTTATTTATTTTTCTTAGCTAAAGTACTTGATAACTTATACATGATACTTGGTAGGCCAAAATAATTTATGACTAGTATATGCAAAAGATCTTTTTTGATGGAGGTGGTGACTCTCTTATGCTTAAATAAATATTTTTTAAAAGAGAGAAAATACAATAATATTCTGAAATGCTCTGAAAATATATATGCAATAGAGAATGAAGATTATGAACATTTGTTTTGAAGGTCTCACGGTGTATTTATAGCCCATGAATCTTGTTCTTATATAGAGAGGAAAGACTGGAGTGTGGTTTTATCTTTGTGATATTTTAAAATGTAATGTGATTTGTATTCCACTTATTTTATCAAGCAAAAATATTGAGACATGGTAGGTCAAGAAAGACTTAAATATACCTAATGATGTTGGCGGAGTGCAAACTTATTTAATTAAATTTATTAGTTGAGAAATAAATTTTCTAAGATTTTATGTAAAAATTTATAGAATTAATGACGCTAAATCCATGTATTATATTTGAATCCATGGGTGTAGCAAGTTTAGTCATACCTAGGCTATATATGATGACAAAAATCTTTAGGCTCAACACTTCTAGAAAACACGCGCAGGCCCACCCTGTTAGCCTAGTAGTACATTAGACCAGGCTACTAGGCTTGGCAACACCTGTTAGAACCAAGAAATGGGTTTGGCAAGTGCCAAACCTAGATGGTGCAAGTTATGCCTGAGCCTGACGCTAATATGCTAGACCAAAGCACTGGATCTGGCATTGGCCATACATAAAAGCAATTTGGTCTGGTCAGCACCATACCCAACAATATATGAGTTTGGCCAATGCCAGACCTAGTAACCTTTGGGTCTAGCATTGGTCAGGCCTAATTAACGCGTCTGGAGCTTGATACATTACCAAACCCAATCATGGCTAGGTTTGACTAGTATGAGACCCAACATGCATGGGTTTGGCACACTGTCAAGCCTAACCATGATTGGGGCTGACATTGGCCAAACCCAACACACCTAAAGCTTGGTAGTGCTGGGTTTGACGCTAGCTAGATCCAATCAACTTTTGGGTTTGGCTTTGGCTAGACTTAACACGCCTTCACTAGGGTGTATTTGTGCTCGCACATGCCAGCTCTATAGGTTTGGCACTGACTAGACCCAATTGCTTTTAGGTCTGGCCAACGCTAGACCTAGCAACTATAAGGTCTGACATTGGCCAAACCCAGTGTGCTTGGGACTTGGCACATTAAAGCTTGGCATGCACCAACACAAACATGTCTAGTGGAGGCGTGCATTTATTTTGTAAAGATATATAAAGATATACTTGTCATATCCCAATTTTGGCCATTTGGCTTTTAATTTAATTTTTACAGGTTTTAAAATGAAAAACTAAAAGATCAGAGATTTATTTCGATGAAAAGTGTGATTTGTCAACTTCTATGAAAATTAAGGACTACAATGTGCTTTTGTCATTCTATCTTTATCTTCAAGATAATCCCTATCTTCAAGATAATCTTTATCTTCGAGATAATCCTTGTCTTTAAGATAATGATAGTTATCCGCTTTCAAATTTGATTCTTAATCAAATTCAAACTTCAAAGAAGAGAATGAGTTTGATTGAAACTTGGTTTCTTACTCGCGAAGGGACTTTGACACTATAAATACAGATCTCACGGTATGAAAAAAAAAAGGAGAGAAAAAACTCTAAAAGAAGGAAAGCACAGGAGAAGTCCATTCCCATAAACCCTACAAAAAATAAAAAGAACATTTACAAAAAAAAAAAAGGAGAGAGAGGGCGCGGCCGTATCCTAGACTAACAGCCGCTGCCCCCTCCCCCTAGCTTATTCCATTATTTCTTTTCTTCCCTGGTCTCAGAACCAGCCATAAAACGACCCTTTCATTGGCCTTTAGCTACCTTCCTTTCTTCCCAGGTTTGCGGTTTGCAAGAACAAAACATAGGGGAAGAAACTTTATCTTCACTTTTTTCTTTTCTGGCCTGGGACCAAGCCACCCGGGCAGCAACTCTCTTTCTCCATAGACAAAGCTTAAACATCACCACCCTCACTCTTTGAAGAAGGAAGAGAACGAGACCTTCGGGGAAGGGAAGAGGATTAATTATTGCAACAAGAGCAGCAGGTTTCCTCTCTGCACCAGCGACGACCACACCAGCAAAAAAGACAACACCTTCTTCTCCAGCCATCGACAGCTGCAGGATCAACTTCTCAGCTGGGGTAGCATTAGTTAAGTTCCCCTCTCTCGCCGAGCAACAGCTTTTAACTGACGACAACAACAATCTTCCCTTCCTAGCATCAGCAATGCTGTCTTCATCAACACAGTAACAGTGGCGGAAGATCTTCCTTCTAGCAGAAAAAGCAGCATCTTCTTCTCCGGACATTGACAGCAGGATATTCTTCAAGCCTCTATTAAAGCAACATTGGAAACTCTCCTTCATGACAGCAGCTTGTCCCCGCTGTGAGCAGTAGGCTGGATCTTCAACTGAGAGCAGCTCCAGACCGTCTCTCTCAGCTTCGCCTCCAAGTCACAGCAATGCCAGGTGAGTTCTCCTTCTTTCCCTGTTTTGCTAAAATTAATTAGCATGTTACTGTTCACGCATGCATGCAAGAATGATAACTGGGTCACTGGTTTGGACCAGTGACCCGACCTTTTTTTTTAGTTTTTGAGACCGGGCTACATAAATAAACAAAAATAGTTTTGGGATGGATTTATGCAATATTTACTAACGCCAGAGTTGGAAATATTCGTAGGAATTGTTCACTGACACCAGAGTCAGGAACGTGAAAAGAAAAATAAAAAAAAATAAAAAGCAGAAAAATAAAAAAAAGTAGAAAAAAATAAAAAATGTGTATGCATGAATAAAAATAATATAAATTTATTGGTTTATTCACCGACGCAAAAGTCAGGAATAAAAATACCGGTTTAAATTTATATTATTTTTATTCGTTGTATTTTATTTTATTTAGCTAGAAAAATAAAAGATATGTGCATGCGTAAAAATAAATTTATTGTTATTTATTTATTCACTGGCGCTAGAGTCGGGAAGAAAAAAAATATTGATCTAATTTATTTTATAGCTACATAATATTTATCAACGCCAGAGTTGGAAATATTCGTAGTTGAATATTCACTGGCGCCAAAGTCAGGAATATTGTAAGCAAATTATCATAGCATAAACTAATAAATATTTAGCAATTTAAGACGAAACTAGCAATGCAGCTTGCCTCAGGCAGGACGTTTAAGGGGTGATAATATCTTCCCTTTTACGTAACGAGTATCGAACCATAGAATCTCTAGTTAGGGTTCCTAGTAACCGTAATACTAGGTGGTGACTCCTTAAACAAAAAATATCCCCATTAAAGAACAGGATGCTAGAAATCCGTTCTTTCCAAAGATTGATTAATTTTTAAGGCCACCGTGATGTCGGGTGCGACAATACTGATAAAATCTTGGTTCATTACTATATTTATGTGATAGAAAGATATGAGCCTCCTCATTCCTGGAAACATCTTACAGGCAACGTATTTGTATGAGTATAAATTAACTTCTACAACTTCACAATATGCATTTGAAGCATCAATCAACTGTTTCTATCATTAGGAAGACCAATGCTTATCAAGAGATTGTTGCAGATATAGCTATCATCTCTTGGTAGTAAAACTCCTGTTTTTTTTTTTTTTTTTTTTTTATCATCAGCTAGCCATTGGTATTATGTCAGATATTTTGAATGACAAAACCTTGTCATTTTGAAAGGACATCCCTGCTTTGTTTATCCATCAGTGTGCAAGCATAGGGTCTTCCATGGATTAATTTGGGAAACCAAGCAAGTAGGTAGGAATCAATTCCAAAAGAAAGCTAGTCAATCTTGTTATATTAGTTTGGATAGAAATTGGTCCTTAAAAACTCAATAATACCAATCCATTCTCACACTCCAGGTGAAATGCTTCATTAAATCAATCAACTAAGCTTGTTTAGTTTTTTGTGCAGTAGAATTTGGTGTCAAGGTCAGATCAGGTAAATAGTTTGTCGTGTGAGGAATTTATTCTCCCCTCAACTTTTAATTTACTGTCTATCTGCTCATGCTTTATGTTGCAGTGGAAGGTCATAATTAATGAAATAGCTAAGTTATGCATGTTTTGGATCAATGTTTGCAGGCCATTCTCACACGAAATCAGTCAAGGAAGAAGCAAGAATAGGGAACAAGATCAGTGTGACGATGGACGGTCACATGTTTTTCCTTATTCCTTCTCTTCCCAAGATAAGAGGCTGAACAAGGGATGCTTCGACATGTATGGGAAATTACAGCATGAAGCATAGAGCACAAACACGTATCTGAATTTGGTGGGCTTCTGAGAAGTGCTTGCTTTCCCTGATTGCAGTGACAACAATGCTCGGAGCCCTTGCACTTCTGTCACATTGTTCAAATAAGAACCTATAGGGTAGCTATTGTTTCTATTTTTTTCCCATTTCGTAATATACTGGGGGTGGCAATCATAGATGGGTGCAGAACTAGTGACATTTTGGATGAGATGCATAGCTAGATCGATTTTGATTAGCATCGAGCGATCATGCTGATATAGGCTGAACAAGATTGAGGCTATGTAATTAAATCCAATATGTTCTACCTATGAATCAACGAAACTGTGTTTCAGCAAGAGAAACTTGCAAGGGACTGGATGTCAACTTCTAAAGATGAGATGATGCGAGCATTGAGCGATCATACTGATAGAGGCTGAATAAGATTGAGGCTGTGTAATTAAAATCCAATATGCCCTACCTATGAAACCAATGAAACTGTGTTTCAGCAAGAACCTTGCCAGCGACCGGATATTAAGTTATTAACTGTTAAAGATGAGATGATGCGCTTGATTGATACCATCAATAAATTTCAAGCACTGCGAATGTAATTAATCCAAATCTAAAACTATAAAAAACAAATCCCTTCATGATATACGAGATCGGGCTCGATTATTTACAGGGTGATTCAAAATCATGGTGTGAGGAAATAGGGAATCCTTGGCATTTATACAAGGACTATTCTCATGACAAATCAGCTTCGTCCTTCACCCTCGACAGACATCACCATATATTTATCAGATATACAAGCTTGCCTTGTCTTTATATTTTTTACTATTGGTCAGTGTTCAGCACATACATCTTTTTAACTATTGGTCAGTGTTCAGCACATACATCCATATAGTATTAGGGCAACTCGGCTTCAGTGTAGGTGGTAGCCACTGTTCATTTTATTGACAAGACCAGATTATAAAAACTAAAATTTAGCCATGCAGAAATCATTCCAAACAGCTTGCTGAAAAATAACAAGACTATTGTTAACTTGACATCAAAACTTCTAATGAAAAGTAGTTCTTGGATTTCATCATATCAGAACTGACCAAGTTCGAAACAAATTTCAAGTACAGATTGATTTAAAACCAATTCACACTATAAAAGTATGAATCACTGGATTAAATCTCTATAAAAGCCCGTAAACAATTTATGATTATTTTTTAATAATAAAAAAGTGTAGGAATTACATTTATTTCCCCCAACTATGATAGAGCGGGGTCTCTAGATCCATCAGCTCCAAAAAGTCCGCACCACCTTCCAGGGTGGGAAGGTCTCCCAAGTTCTGAAATATATCAGTCCCTGGCTTTGCAATCCCACCAAAGTCCGCACTGCCTGGAAGCGTTGGATCCATGAAATATTGTGAGATGAGGATACCATCCCCACCACCTTCCAGGGTGGGAAGGTCTCCCAAGTTCTGAAATATATCAGTCTCTGGCTTTGCAATCCCACCAAAGTCCGCATTCTGAATCCAAATCAAATTTCAATTAAGTTATTAGATAAAAATTTCAATAAAATTGCAAATAAAAAAACTGAAGTACTTTAGCAGAAAAGAAAAGACAAGGCAAGAGATAATAGATTTTAGAAACTAAGCGGCCATGAAACAGCACATAGCAAGTAACATACCCATGCCCAACCTGAGAAGCAAGTCAAAAGAAAATTTTGGGGAAAAAAAATCCTGCCATGTAATACATTATAACAATCAAGAAAATTTAACAAATTATTAACAATGCCTCCATAAATACACAAAGCAAAACCTAGAAACAATAGGTTTAATTACATAATTAATGAAGTCCCAAGAACTAATTAGATTAGACGATAAGAAATAGATCCATAAGACCTATTCACACAAGTCAATTTTCCAACTGCCACTGTTTTTAGCACACAGCCAAAAGCTTAGTAAATAATTATATACATTGAGTTAAAAGGACAAATAAACAGACCTCAGGATTATCATTGTCGAAGACAGCCAGCATTGAAAGGATATCATCATTGACATCCACAATTTGAGGAGCTTCCACTTGAGTAGCACCCACGCTAGGAATGTAAGCAGAGCATGTATTTTCCGGTACATATGAGCTAGAGCTAGCAAGGATGGAACTGTTGGGGTTACATGGTTGTTGAAAAGCTGGCGCTGACATGCCAGCAAAAGAATCAGCTTCACCACCATTCACACCCCCATGCACAAACTGAAGAGCTTTTGTAGAAGCAACATCATCATTAGAAACCCTAGGAAGGGTAGTGCAAGCTGTTGATGGGGCTTGCGAAGGGCATAATATAAGCGGTCCAGTGCACGTGCTCTCTGGCACGCATGAGCTTGTAGCGATGGTCATGTTTGGATTGTTTGGCAGCATAAATGCAGGTGCATCCATGAGAGCAGGTAAAATAGCTGGTTGGGCATTCACTTCCTTCTCCACCTCATCATCACCATCATCCCATTCATCCTCATTAAATGGTGCTCCATACTGCGCACCATTTTTTGGACCAGGTCCATCCTTCTTGAATATCTGACAGAGGACGTACTCATCTTGAGCAATTCCTTTGTCAGCCAACTCTTTTTCTTCAAGTCTATATTCATACATAACCCAGTCTGTTCGGTCCCCTCTAGGTGGCTTGCCAATATGAAAAACCAAAGTTTTTATCATCCCGACAACTTCATTTTTGTACTGAACAGATCTGTCTTTGCCAGTGGTTTTCCAATAACCAATATCAGTGGCACGATTCTTTCTTACCCCACTTGCATACTTCTTTTCTGTAGGGCAAAAGAAGTACCATTTCAGATCCCTAGTTCTCAAACAAGATTTATTGGGAAGATCCCACGGGGCATATTTGTTAATCTCAATCTCTGCAATTGCTTGAAAATGAAATTTCTTCCCCAGCACTTTTCTTTTCAGATAGTATTTTACCAGTTCCACATCAGTTGGATGGAACCTAAAGCCAGGAGGCAATGAACTATTTCTCCCCATTGAGAAAATCCAACAGAGCGTCAACGAAAGAAAAACCAAATCACAATACACCGTGTGATCCTTCACAAGCAGCTAGAAAAATGTTGTACGAAGCAGTGTTGTTACCAGGCTGGTAGCCAAATCTAATACACTAATACTTTTTGTCTTTTGCACAAACAATGAATCTAAATATTGAAAGCAGCACGGATGACACTCTTGTGTCAAAAGAAAAACAGAGAAGTGAAGGGTCAGGTCCAGTGCCTAAATATGAACTTCCACGAACACCACGGCCTCCCCTGGGTCATAAACCCAAAACCACACCAAAGTAATGACGCTTGTGTCTCGTAGAGATCAAAAGACATTGGGTGTGCAGTATAATTCCTGATTCAGACATTCTATTAGCCACACTGGTCCAATAAAACTAAGTAAAAGTACTAAAAAATAATATCAAACCAAGACAGATTCTAATCTAATCAAGTCACAAGCCAAATACCACACACTCAAAGGACCAAAAAAATTGAAATCAAGAAAAGAACAAACAGCAAGAAAATCAGCTCAAACTCAATACATTGCGACATCCAGTTTAGAAAAAAATAACCTTAATCACTTCACAAGGACAGTATTTAAATATACATAATAAAACCGATCAAAAACAAAAACCCTAAATCACACAATCTCGTAAATAACAATCAATATCAGCTGAAAAAAACACAATCTCAGCTTGATCAAGATAAAACCCAACACAAATCAAAACTTTAACAGAAAAATAACCCACATACACAACAACAAAAAAAAGACAAACCCATTTTGCAAAAACACAATCTTCAACTCCTATGGAACCACAACAACTCAAATACAACAAAAACCCATAAAAAATAGTACACCAAATCGCCAAACCAAGACGATGATTTAAAAAACAGCCCCTAAACGAAAACAAAAAAAAAAGTACAAAACTAACCAATCACGTAAAAACACAACATTTACCACCTAAACAATCTCAATTCCTCAATAAAAAACAAACCCACAAAAAACAAACCATAAATCGCACACCCCAGATAAAAATCTCAATCAACCAGCTCAAAACCATTAAACAACAAAAAACCCACAAACCCTAGAGAGAAATCCCAAAAATAAAACCCAGAACAAGTAAAGTAAATACAGAAAGAAGAAACCCTAGAAATGGTACCCGGGGAGAGGGGAGGCTGTGATCAAGAGCGAGGGAGGGAGAGAGAGAGACGCCGATATCTGGAGTGCCCAGTAAATCAATGTGCGTAAAAGTAAGGGGAAGGAGCCTAGGGATTGGTCGGGTCAATTTATATAGAAAGGGAGAGAGTATAGAAAGAGTGTTTGGTTACTAAAATAAATTAGTTATCGGCGTGATCAAGAACCCTTGTGTTTTGATTGGTTGGATTGCCTCATTGATTTTGACTCTTTTTTATTTTTGTTTTATTTCATATAGAACTGGACAGATGTATTTTTAGGAAATGTTGAGGTTGTTTCTACTGTGGGACCATTTGTGTTTGGTGGTTGTGTCATGATGATAGGTTGGGTCAAGTGTTAGAATTTTCCTGTTCACACTAGGTTTTTTTTTTTTTTTTTTAAAAAAA
>Ga0325404_1004455_pt1 | contig 14882 bp, 7 predicted proteins | sample PopdelMetagenome_18_FD_205664 | JGI IMG/M metagenome (GOLD analysis project Ga0325404, IMG submission 205664) | Populus deltoides microbial communities from Bellville, Georgia, United States - Xylem-Control-R1 | ecosystem: Host-associated > Plants > Phyllosphere > Stem > Wood/Secondary xylem... | reverse complement strand
ATTAATCTCTTGTTTATGCCTTTCATTTCCTTTTCTTTACTTAGTTAACTTCTTTCTCATTTATGTTCTTATCTTGTTTATTTATGTTTCTTTCTTTCATTATGTGTAGCTAAGTTAATTATGTCAAAGTGAAAAGGGTACACTAATGGTGTAAGAATAAGTATAATATAAACTTAACATGGACCTTAATGTTGGATACTAACATGCTTTATATTTGTTATCTTGTTCACTTTTAATACTTTGTTTGTTAAATGGTTAATCTAGATTTATGTTGTATAACACTTGGTACAACAAATACTTGGCACTTTCATAACCCATACTGTATGGTATAACTGACACCTAAGCTATGAAAGGAACTTGATTTGTTATACTATACTTGTTTGGTTAACATAAGTTATAATCATGAATGCCTGACAACATTTACAAGTATTAGCATTATTCGAATAAGATAACTAATGTAATCATGTTAACAATTTATAATCTGATTGGAACCTCTTTTGTGTGTGGTTTCTAATTGAATAATAAGAGTTTATACTATACTTGTTTGAAATACCATTAGTGGATCCTCTAACCTTGACATTTGTTGTTATCATTGTTTAATCCTTACGTTAATCTTCCATCTCAAAGATCTCATCAACTTCTTCTTCTTCATCTTTATTATTATCATTATTAATAGAATTATTGGTATTATTATTATTATTATTACTACTACTACTAGTATTGTTATTGTTATTGTTATTGTTATTGTTATTGTTATTGTTATTACCTATAATTTATACAATTAACCTCCCTGTGGTTCGACTCCGGTCTTGCCAGGTTATTTGTTACTTCGACACTCCTACACTTGAGAGAAGACATCAATCTTTTGGTCGTGTCACCAACTACACTTCAGAGAACGGAGGAGACATGCTAAGAAGAAGAAGAAGGAAGACATGTAATTGATGTGAGATGTTGAAAGCTTTCTCTACGTTGATACACACACACAAAAGATAATGCAATATCAGAAAATTAACAAATATAAATGAAAATATCGATAAAATGTTTCTATTAGTAAATTACAATGGATTTTACCAAAAGAATATATATTATCTCGCTATATCTATCAGTAAACACCGATGAATATACCAAAGGAATAACATTGAGAAAAGAAGGAATTAAAACAAAGCTAAAAAGTATGATAACATATCATTACACCAACGAAATTACCGACGATATCAATACCATTAGTAAAATCTATTCGTAAACTTGTTGTTAAACTGTTCACTTCTCTATGACATTGTTCATAATGTCAATTACAAAGGGTATCACCGACAGATTATATTTCCTATATTTTATGTCTATTTTCTATTTTATATTTCCTATATCTTATGTCTATTCTCTATTTTAGATGATCATGTAATTATTATTTATTTCCTTCATAACCAAGGACAGAATCAAATCTAATAGCTGTCATGTTAGGAACTGATTCTAGTCTATATATACTTGTACTCTGCCATCAGTAAATTTATGAATGAGAGATTATACTTCTCTAAATTTCTACACAGACGCGTCTCTTCTACATCTTCTTCTTATGTAAGAAACACCAATGTCCTTTTTTTTTTCTCTTCTCTTCTCTCCTCAAATCCTTCTCTTCTCTTCTCTCCTCCACACATATGCATGTCTTCTCCTTTCTTCTTTTCTCTTCTAAGTTTTTTTTAATTAACATGCTTTATGAATTTGTTTTTTCTTTTTTCTTCTCAGCTTCACTCGCAATTACATTAAGACAAGATTTTTCTTTTTTTGTGTTTGTTTTGCATTATCTTTGTTTTTTTATTTTATTTTTAAAATTTTCTATTCTTAATAATTGTATGAATGTTGTTGTAGGATTTTTTTCATATGAGATCAATTTTGTTGGATTTTAGTTGGATTTTCTTTTCAATTTTGTTGTTCAATTTCAATTAACTTATTTTATTTGTTGCTAAATTATGGGTTATGAAATCGGTTTTCTAGGTTAGGTGGAAATTGTTTTTAGTTGATTTATTTATTTGTTGTTGTTGTTTATTTTTTTTTTGTTATTTAGTTGTTGTAAATTTGTTTGAATTTATTTTCTTTTTTTTTTTCGAAGCAACTCAATTCCTGAGTATTATGTAGTGTTGATTTATATTAATTTAATTATTTTCTACTTCTGTTAAATAGATTGTTTTTAATATTTTTAGTATGGATTAAGTCCGACATCAGTATATTTCAGAGAATTGAAAAAAATTACTATAATTATTTAAAAATTTCCTAACTAAATTTATATCAGATGATAAATTTTGTTTATGAGTGGCTATAAAAGAAATATCCATGATATTACAAGCTTGTGAAAAGATTTAACCCATAGATTTTATAAAATAAGAAGTCAATCAGAGTATCTTAAAAGTATTAAAAGTGTTAACTATTTAAATTATATCAAATATTTAACAATCATGATATTTAACTATTTATATTTTGTGTTTCAGAATCACCACAAAGCATGCATACAAGATGAAAGATAAAGAGATATAAAATTATCCATCAATTCTTCTTTAAGAATTTTATAAAAAGATTTTGCCCACTATGATAACTTTCTAGATCTACCGTTGTCCAGATCTCTTAGTCCTTTTTTCCCTTGGAATCTGTAATTTATTCATGATTTGCTTTCTTGTAATAACTAGTATATTGGTCCATCCTCCATCACGGGTTAATATCAAATTATTTTTTTAAATATAAAAAAATATTAAGAGTTGAAGAATTTTTTAATAGTGTTATTAAACCTAATCAAGTGGACTAATTTTGAAACCTCCTGACTCAACTCTTTGTTTTACTCAAGTTTTTAATTAAACCATATGAGAGTTAACTTGACTTAAATCGATCGATTTTATAGGTCCAAATGCAACCTTTATGATCGATAAAAACATGACTTAACTTTTAAAAAAACTTCAATATGATAATTTTTTTAAGAAAATATTGAAATGATGACAGATTGGATCGACCTCGCCCCCCCTCGCGACCCAGGTCATAGACTCTATTGAATTTAATAACTTTTTTATATTTTTTATATTTAATTATATGATAAAAATATATGCTGACAAAATTGAGCATCAATATAAAAATACACTTATTTGAGACAATTATCCCTAGAAAGCAAATAAAAATCAATAATGTAGTCCATTTCCCAACCAATCTAATATTAAATGATGAAATAAAAAAGGAATAAATTAAAATAAATTAAAAGACCAAAAAAAATCATATTGGTGGGTAAACTTGTAAAACCTGTAAATCGGGTAAGTCGGGCTAGTACACCAAACCTGTGAACTGGGTTATGGACTTTATTGGGATTATAATTTGTTTTTTAAAATCTTTTTTCATTTAACTACATGATAACAAAAATTAATGATTGTGAAAGCAAACACCAACTCAATACCGAGATATTTTTTTAGATTATGGTAACCTCATAAAAGGCAAAATGAAACCATTTATGAAACTGAATTCTCAATTAACCCAGTATCTAAAGATGAAAAAAAACTAATTTAAAAAACTTAAACTTGCCAGGCCAGGGAACCAAGTCAACAAGTCAAACCTATGAATAGATCCATGGACTTTATAAAGTTTAATAACATAACGTTTTTTTAAAACTATTTTTTTTAACTATATGAGAAAAAATAGACGATAAAAAAAGTCAAGTTCAATTAAAAAAAAACACCCCACCAAACTCATAAACCAGGGCAACCCGGGCAGTGTTTTAAGACCCGGCCCGGCGGGTCGACCCGGGTCTGTGGTCGGGCCGGGTCTAAGCAAAAAACAGGCTGGGAATTGACCCGGCCGGCCCGGCCAAACCCGGCTGAGACCCGGGTTTATTTTTTTATATATATCCTCATGCCCAAAACGACAAGAGCAGAGGGACGAATGCATTGCAAAGCAGCAGAAGTGAGAAGAAGACCTAATTAATTTCAAGAAATTGTCAAATCCATTTCACTTTCAGTCGCGAAGAAGAGCAGATGAGCAGAAGACTCTTGAATCCTTGATCGCCATTTCAATTCTAAGCATAAGGTTAGATGAGTTTTTACTTGTTTCTTTCTTCTTTTACCTTTCGCTATCCTTTGTTTCATCTTCTTCCCTCTGTTGAACTTGCAGGAGAGTATAATAGTGGCATCGATTCTTCCCTCTGTTGACCCATCAGTTCTTCCCTCTGTTGACACATCGATTCTTCCCATCGATTGACCCATCGATTCTTCCCACAGGTATGTATCTTGTTTTCTCTGTTCTTTTATTTTTCTGCGACTTCAAATGGTCAAATACATGTTCGTTTGCTTTGAATATTGTTATGAATATTGCTGTGAAATGTGAATATTTCGTTCGTTAATTTTTGTAGCTGTGAATATTCTGCAAGTAGCTATGAATATTGTTGTTAATTTTTGGTTGTCCCTGTTCATTTACTTCTGCTTAAGTTGATATTGGATGTCCCTGTTCGTTTGCTTCTGCTTCTGCTTCTGTTAATGCTTAAGTTGAATCAGAATTTGAGACTATCCCCATGTTAATCTGCTCACTGAAAAAGAATTGGCACTTTTATTTTTTATTTTATGGATGGTGTTGGCTATTTCAGTTTTCTGTGATGTTGATATATCGATTTTATGGATGGTGTTGGCCATTTCAGTTTTCTGTGATGTTGATATAATGGATTAGTTATTGTTGAACTGCAGTTGTGAGAATTTGGGTGGGTTGGCCGTTTAACTGAATTTATGAGAATTAGTTATTAGTTATTGTTGAACTGAAAGTGTCTGTGAACTGAAGTTATTGAACTTGTTTAGTTATTACTTATAGTCTTACACTTTTACTTATTATTTTTTTATATAGATGAATGGTGGATGACATATGGAACCAGCGCTCCAAATCTACAACAATTGGCTATACGAGTGTTAAGTCAAACTTATAGTTCTTCGGGATGTGAGAGAAATTGGAGTATGTTTGAACATATTCATTCCAATAAGAGAAATAGATTGGAGCACCAAACGCTTAATGACCTTGTTTACGTCCACTGTAATCTAAGATTGAAACAAAAGTATTTTTCTTTTCTCTAATTCCTTAAATATTATTTTATCTTGTTTAGTAGCATTATTAATACTTATATTGTGTTTACCTTCACTTTTAATATATAGGAATTATTGCAAAGGAAGAAATTATGATCCAATTAATGTTGAGACAATTTTTGACATTGAAAATTGGGTTGTCGAAGATGACCCATCAATCTTGACAACGGAAGAAGTAGAGAGTTTTCACCAAGCTCTATCAACTATGACCATACAAGATACTTTAGATGATTGTAATTAATGATTGATTATTTAGTGATAAATATTATTTAAAATAAAGTATTGTTTAACACAAAATATTTATTTGTTAATTATGTTTGAAATGTTGATGTCATAAATGTTAATGAGATTGAAGATAATTGTGATGATGAAGTTTCAAAGGAGCATGCTGATGATTTATTAGGTGTTGACGAGATTGGCTCATTTCCATCGACATTTGATCCAAATTTTGCTCTCATGGACACAGAAGAACTTAATGTGTTCATTCAACAAAAGTGAATGTGTTGTTGATTTAGAATTTATGTTGTTGGATGTTTTGTTTAAAATATTTTAGAATTTATATTTGGTTTGTGTTTTGGATATTGAATTAAATTTATGTTGTTGGTTTAAAATTTAAATTTGGTTCATGTAAGTGTTGCATTGTAAACTTGTAACTAGTTAGGTGTTTTACATAGGTGTTTTTTTTTTTGGGGTCGACCCGGGTCAACCCATCTGACCCGTGACCCGATCACTGGACCGGGTCGATGACCGGGTCGGGTTTTAAAACTATAAACTCGGGTTACCCTAACAAACCCGCTAACCATGCTAACCATATAAAAAGATAAAATAAAAAGAAACAAATTATGAATTCAAATTCTCAACCATTCCAATATTAAAAGATAAAATCGACAAAAACAAATTTAAAAACAACTCATGACAAAAATTCAAAAACATAAAGAAAAAAAGAAAGAAAACAAAACATTATGGGTTACTATTGTCAAACACTATGGATGGGTGAACAATGGTTTCCTCATACCCTTTAATCTTTGCTACTTTCTAAAGTTTAATAACATTACGTTTCTCTAAAACTTTTTTTTTAATTATATGAGAAAAAGAAAACAACCCACCAAACTCATAAACTGGTGCAACCTGGGTTACCTTGGCAAACTCATAAACCACACTAACCTCATATAAAAGAAAAAAAACAAATTATGAAACTAAATTCTTAAAAATCTCAATTTTAAAAGATGAAATTGACAAAAACAGATTTGAAAAAAAAATTATAACAAAAATTAAAAAAATCATAAGCAAAACACTATGGATTACTATTGTAATCCACGATGCAATGGGTGTTGGGTGAACAATGGTTTCCCCCATATCCTGTAGTTTTTGTTAGTTCATAAAGTTTAATAGCATGGTTTTTCTCTAAAACTATTTTTTCAACAATATGAGAAAAAAAATAGAATATAAAAAACTCAAGTTCAATAAAAAAAAAATCCACCAAATTCATAAACTTGGGCAACCAGGGTTACCTCTACAAACCCGCATACCATGCTAAACTCATAGAAAGACAAAATAAAAAGAAAAAAATTACAAAACTAAATTTTCAATCAGCTCAATATTAAAAAAATAAAATCAACAAAAAAAATTTTGAAAACAAATCATAACAAAAAAAAAAACAAAAAGAAAAAAATCATGTGGGGAAACACTTTAGTAATCCACAATATTTTGTGAGGAAAACTACAGTGCTTTCCTCACATAATTTAGCTTTTCTTATAAAATCATATCAAAAAAAACAAAAAGAAAAGAAAAAAAACCTTGTGTAAAGAAAAACAATATGCAAAAGCACTGTAGCTGTAAACCCCGGGAAATAAAGGTTGCATAAAATTGCAAATTAAATAAATGGAAAATAAAAGTGAAGAAATTTATGTATAGATTTAAATAAAAATAGGAATTCATAAATTTTTAGACATCAATTTCCGGATAAAATATTTCGAGGCATTAGAAATTAAATGGAAAATATTGAGGGTTGGATTAAACTAAAAATTAAGGGGTGAGATTATAAGAAGTGAGAAGAGGTGTAGTTTAATTGTAAGAAGAAAAAGATGTGGGGGCAAAACTAATACACTTAAAAGAAAGGGGCTTATGTGCAAATAAGAGGAATTATGGGGTATAAATACCCCTCCCCCTTGCAATCAAAATTTGCAACAACTATAAGGAAGAAAAAGGAGGGAGTTTTTGAATTTGTTCTTGCCAAATCAAGAGAAAAGCACCAAATATTCCAAGAACCCAACCAAGATTAAGGGTTTATGGGTAGAATAAACACTCGTGAACAAGAAGAGATGAGAGAGGGCCGGCTGCTATTAAAAAATGAGGGAGTCAAAAATTTTCGACTGGTTGAAGGTCGAGAGCTTAATTCTTACCAGGTAAGGAGTTCTAAACATGGTCCTACAATTTGTTTCAAATTCAGTTACAAATTGATGCCTTAATGTTGAATATTAGATTAGGGTTCTTAGATTTGAATTGAGGGAAATGTATTAGCTGTTAAAACTAATGCGTTGTATGTGATTAAGGATGCAAAATTATGATGATTTGTCATAAAAAAATGTATGGGTAATTAAGTAAGGGGTAACTGGCCATATTAAGAGCAAAGATGGAAAAAGGCGGAAATTGTGGTTCTCTTTAATGGATTTATGATAATAGGTTGTTTTAATGTGGATGTTGTGTATAAATGGGAATGTTGATGAATCTGGACAGATTTGTCTCCTGACTCTCGGAGAGAATTCGAGTAGGAGGATGAAGGAATTAGAATTTGGTTCCCTCGTAGAAATTATAGTTTTGGATGCTGACTAAGAAAATTGGTCTTGCTTAATTTGGAGCTATATAACTCCAGTTATAGATCACCAACCGAGACTGGGTCATGATAGACCCTGCAGGGTAGTAGGTCTGATTCATTGATGAGTAATTTCGACTGTCTTGGGAGCAGAACTGGGTTCTCCTTCCTTCAGAGGACTTGTAGCCCCGTGTCTTAGCTTTCCAATGAGACCAACCTCGCTTGAAACGGATCCTAGAACTTCGGATGTAGTTAAAAATCTGAGGAGAGGTCGAAATGCGACCTCTCCTGGCAGTAACGGTTCAACAGTAACAGCCCAAGGTCTAAACAATAATGGTTGGACAGTAACAGTCCAAGGTCTAAATAGTAACAGTTTAAGACAGTAATGGTTGGACAGTAACAGTCCAAGGTCTAGACAATAACGGTTTGACAGTAATTGTCCAATTTCTAGACAGTAACGGTTCAAGACAGTAATGATTGGACAATAACAGTCCAAGGTCTAAACAATAACGGCTGGACAGTAATAGTTCGAGATTTAAACAGTAACAGTTCAAATATAAAGAAAGGAATGATAACTATGGTTAGACAAAAATGATGATATTAATGGGGTGTAATGAGAAAAACTTAAAATATAAAGAAATGAATGATTGAAAGAAAGACCTATGTTGGCTATTAATATGATTTTTATGAAATTTATCCTTGAATTAGGATAATTTATGAAATATGTCTGTGATTACAGGAGGGACCACATGCGAGGTGCAGCAATAGTAGAGTACGAGTAGAGCTTCTACTGAAGGTAGGTGATCCTCACCTAAGCTATCTAGTTAAATTTAATGATTTAATATGTTAATAATGTGAGATGTGAATTAGCAAATGTTGGATATTATGTCAAAGGATTGAAGTTGGTGTAATGATGTTGTTATTTCATATAGTATTCCAAATGTATGTGTGTTCAAGGTGAATGACCCTTGTGTGAATTGCCAAGTGATGGAAGTACCAGTAACAAAGAAAATATGAGAAATGCAATACGTGTTTCGACTAGCATACATTTAGTGTATGTTAGGATCCCGGGTAAGGGGATCACCACGCATACATTTAGTGTATGTTAGGGTCCCGGGTAAGGGGATCTTCATACGTTAATGCCAACAGGATGATGATGATGATACCAGTGAAAATGGTATTAGTAATGTGTTATATGAAATAGTTATGATTGATTTTTAATGGAATCTTGAGTGGAAGTTGGAGATGAGAGATGAAACAGTTTTTGTAGATGAATGAGAAAGAGTTCTAACGGAAACGAAAAGGGAAAAAGACTAGAATAAGAATATATGTCTACCTTTGTAAACTATTGAATATTTGTGTTATTGTACTTATTGTGATATTTATATTTCAATAATATGTATTTTGTTTCAGGACCATCGCATGCATGATAGGAGTGGATGTTAGCTTTTATTCACTTTTTGTTATTTAGTCCAGGGAGGATGACCTTACATTTTGTAAACATGAAATATTTGTATAACTTAATTTTTATAATTAATGTTTAAACTTGATTTGATGAACTTAACTTTGTAGTTCATATAACCATATTCCATGTATGCGTATTTATATATGTTATCCATCCATAATGATATTTGTTGTTCAATGTATATCATAAATATATGTGGTTGATATGAATGATGATGTTTGTGGGATTGAGACCCAAGATGATTGGGTCATGATTGAGTCAGGAGATGCAGGTTATTAGAAGTGTAAAAAGGTTATATGTCGATAACTTGGGACCTTTCGATATAGGGGAGACTCCGCCAAAATTTCAGTGAAGATTTCAGTAGACTTTAATATGAACACCGTGTGTGTGTGTGTGTAAGTTATTAATTACTCTGTTTTTTTCAATTGACATGAGATTACTGTTGTATCCCGGATAAGGGGATGTTATAGTAGCAATCCACAGTGTTTTGTGAGGAAAGCTATAATGTTTTCCCTACATGATTTAGCTTTTGTTATAATGTTTTTCTCATATCACATGATTTATTCTTGTCAATTCTTCCTTAAAATAACATGGTTATAGAGTTTCTTTGGGTTTTTTTTCATAAATAAGTGTGTTATCTCTCTCTTCTTTTTTTTTTTTTTTGCATAATGATAAGTCAAATATGTAAGGTTATTTAACAAAAAAAAATAGTTTACAAGGAAAATTGACTGAATCCCCTAATCCAAATCTTGTTTTCAACATGCGTGTGTCACATCCCTCTTGAATAATTGCACTTTATTATACTACATACTAAAAGGTATGGGATTTTCACTATATACTGGTTACTGTACAAAATTTTGTTTTTTCTTTTCATTTTGGTCCATAGACTTTGGTTTTGGGCAATCAAGTCCTATTTAAGGAGCAATTAATTTTTAATTTTTATGAAATGATAGGATTGGAAGAGGGGGGACCGAAATAAAAAAAAAACACGGCAAACATGGATGGCGTACCATAAGTTTTGAAAAAAATCCATTTGGATGTAGAGGTTCATTTTTGTTATTTTTTGGTCCCTAGTTGAAAGAGAAGAGAGAAAGGGGTCACCGAATTCCAATGGTAGAGAGAGAAACTTGTCGTTGGCACCGATTTAGGCCACCAAAATGAGGGATTTTTGTGTCAAATTGTTCCATTTGATGAGAGAAGTTCATATTAAATGTTTTTGTACCTTAAACATTCATGAATAAATAGATCTGAGCTCGGGTTGATTTTTAGTTTCAGGTTGAGTTTGGTTTTTTGGGCTTTTTTGGGGGGGTTTTTAAGGCCATGTATGAATTTTTCATGGTTTTTAGGGTGTTTTTATAGGCGTTTTGGGCAAAAGAGCATAGGCTCTGATTTTTCAGCCACCAAAATAGATGGAATCTAGGCAAAATAGGTGACGCGTCGTCTACCTCGGCATGTGATACATCGTCTATTACTAGCATGGTTGCCAGACCTAGGGCCCTTGAACTTGGCATGGCTGCCAGACCCAAGCACCTTGGGCCTGGCGCAACTATCAAACCCAAAGTGTTTATAGGCCCAAAAACGTCTGACCCTTTTTTCTCTTAATTTTTTATTTTTGCTTTTTAAAAAAAAATTAATTATATTTACATTAATACCCCTTCTCTCTTTTATTTTGTATAGATGACCTCTTTTAAATAATATTGATTTTTTTGTTATGAATTTAATTTTTGAAGAAGTTTTTCTGATTTATCTACGGTTTTGTTTTTATCTTTCGTATAGATAAACTATGTTTTTTGAAATAATGAATGGTTATTTTCAGATGATATTTGTAATGTGTACCCTTACATGTTATTTCTTTTTTTATTTTTATTTTATTCAATCAATTTAATGTCCTATTTTTAAGATTAAATATATTAATCTATATTTGTCTCTCGGTTTTTTAATTTTTGTTTTTAAGTGTCATTAATGATCTTTTATTTATTTATTAGCACACATAATTCTTGATTTATTTGATTTAATTTTTTTTTATTTGTCAAATTTTTTAAACTCTAAAAAAAATTAAAAAAAACTGATATTTATAATTTTTTATAACACATAAAAATATTTGACCCGTGACGGAGCCCAGACATAGAATTAGTAAAACTTATAGGGTGCCTTAGCCTATAAAATAGTCGAGCAGAGGAGCTCTCGACTCACAGTATACCCTTCAAAACACAAACGATCGAACCTCAGAAACCCACTAATTCCCAAACCATACTAGGAAAATGTCTGTTGAAGGTTCTGCAATTTTCTCTACTGCCACTGTCGAGCCCAATGTTAGTCGCCGTTCGGCAGGTTATTCTCCTAGCATTTGGGGTGACCATTTTCTCTCGTACGCAACCGATTCCATGGTAAAAATAATTATCTTATTCATGTGCTTGATTGCGTGCGGATATTGTCCTTTCTAACACTTGTAAGCGAGAAGGCCTCGATTGTTTTTCCCTCTAGTCTATCTGATGCGAACCCACAATCACAAAGGTCAATCAGAAATGACTGCATGCATTTTGGGCTAAAGAATTTGTATTATAGGGAGCTGTAGTGACCATTTTATCAAAGGGTTAACGCATAAAGTACTGATGTGTTTTTTGGCGACCAAATTTGTCAGAATAGTGCCTAATCTATAGACCTACATATGTCATGGCGACCAAATTGATCGCATAAATAATTCGGGGTGAAAAAATTCATCAGCCATATTTATTATAAACACGAATAGTCATTGCTGTGAGCTCATTCAAGAAGGAATGATAAATATTATAAACACGATTTCTGTTTTGTAGCTTAATTTTTTTAGATAAAAATCCTTCAAGAAAAGTTATTCTTTTTGTTGCTGATATTAGGAAACGAGTGACAAAGCAGAGCATAAAAAACTGAAGGAAGAAGTGAAAAGGGAGCTGATGGCCAATATCAATAAGCCTTCACAAACACTGGACTTCATTGATGCGATCCAACGCTTAGGCATCTCTTACCATTTTGAGATTGAGATTGATGAAATACTAAGAGAAATGTACAAGTCCCATTGCGACTTCGATAATGGAGATGATGATGATCATCATCATAATGACCTATACGCCATTTCTCTCAAATTTCGACTGCTTAGACAACAAGGTTATAAAATCTCATGTGGTATGGACTTTTCTTCTCTTGCTTGTTTCTTATTTAATCTTCAAAAAATTAGTTCCTACATTCATGTAATGTTTTCTGCTCCAATGCAGATGTGTTCGGCAAATTCAAGAACAGCCAAGGGACCTTCAATGATTCCCTTGCCAATGACACTCGAGGAATTTTAAGCTTATATGAAGCTACACATCTCCGGGTGCATGGAGATGAGGTATTAGAAGAAGCACTTGTGTTCACTACTTCCCACCTAGAGTTCTTGGCCACCCATTCAAGCTCTCCGCTGAGAGCAAAAATAAATCATGCTTTAAAGCAGCCTGTTCGCAAGAACATACCAAGGCTAGAAGCAAGGCATTATTTCTCTATCTACCAAGAAGATCCTTCATGTAGTGAAGTTTTACTGAACTTCGCTAAATTAGACTTCAACATTTTGCAAAAGCAACACCAGAAGGAACTAAGTGAAATTGCAAAGTAAGCTGAAGCAAACAAGATTATTCCAAGATACAATACTGTGTTTTAGCTTTTGCTATATTGAAATTCAACTGAGAGTTTTCTTTTATTAATGTTGATTGATTAGTTGGTGGAAAGAATTAGATTTTGCTAAGAAGCTGCCTTTTGCAAGAGACAGAGTTATAGAGTGCTACTTTTGGATACTAGGAGTGTACTTGGAGCCAGAGTATTTCTTGGCTCGAAGGATACTGACCAAAGTTATTGCCATGACTTCCGTCATCGATGACATCTACGATGTCTATGGTACACCGGAAGAACTCGAGCTCTTTACTGATGCAATTGAGAGGTCGGATCCATTCACATTCTAACATTTTACCATCATTATGTATCAAATTTCTAAAATTATTTTTCCTCAGTAATTTTGTTTTCTTACTTTTGATTCATAACCATTTTTCTTCAGTTTATCCAATCTTTCAATCTTAATTATTTACAGGTGGGAAATTACTGCCGTAGATCAGCTGCCAGAGTACATGAAAGTGACTTACAAGGCACTTCTAGATGTCTACACAGAAATTGAGGAAAATATGGTCACTGAAGAAAGATCATACCGTGTCTACTATGCAAAAGAAGCAGTAAGTGTCACAGGCTGATTGAAAATAAAAGATCGGTTCTCTAGAGGATATGCAGCTCAAATATAGTGATTGACACGTTTGATGATTTTTCAGATGAAGAATCTAGTTCGAGCCTACTACCTTGAATCTAAATGGTTCCACCAAAAACACACACCAACAATGGAGGAATACATGGCTGTTGCATTGGTCACTTCGGGCTATGCAATGCTAGCAGCTACATCCTTTGTTGGAATGGGACATGTTGTAACTAAGGACTCCTTCGATTGGTTATTTAGGGGACCTAAGATTCTTAAAGCCTCAGAAATAATTTGCAGGCTCATGGATGACATCGTGTCCCACAAGGTAGTGATTGTATCTATACTCCTATAGTAATTAATTTCAACACATTTTCTTTCATTTATTGCTAATTTTTCTCTGTGCGTACTTCTGTAGTTCGAACAAAAGAGAGGGCATGTTGCCTCGAGCATTGAATGTTACATGAAACAGCATGGCACCACAGAACAAGAAACTGTCCACGAATTTCGAAAACAAGTTACAGATGCTTGGAAGGATCTCAATGAAGAGTTTCTCCACCCAACCGCTGTCCCCATGCCTCTTCTGACAAGGATGCTCAATCTTGCTCGTGTGATTGATGTTGTGTACAAAGATGAAGATGGCTATACAAATGCTGGAACTGTGCTCAAAGATCTTGTTTCTGCTCTACTCATTGATCCTGTGCCAATGTGATCAGCTAGTAATTAAGACTTAAACCTGTCATGTTGCTGAACTAATAGGATTAAAATCCTCTATCACCAGTAAATACTGTGATGCTGATTCAAGCGGTCCAATAAATTTTTTCTCTGTTTTATCATGTGATGCTAATTCATGGGGTCCAATAATGCTCTGTGCGATTCATTGACGAAGAGTACTCTCTAGTTTTTGGAATCCCATGAATGTAGAAAGCATGCACTCTATAAAGCGAAGAAAATAAGTCTCCAGAAAAATGGAAGCCTGCAGAAAACGATAGGGGTGTGCAAAAAAACCGAAAAACCGAATAAACCGAGAAAACCAAAAAAAATTAACCAAAAAAACCGAACCGAAAAAAAACCGATTAAACCGATTATAATAGTTAGAAAAAATCCCGGTTCGGTTGAGTTTTCGGTTTTGTAATGCAGGAACCGGATAACCCGGACCGAACCGTACCGGTTCAAATAGAAATAAAAAAACCGGTACTATAAACACCTTCCTAACCCATCTACAGTTTTACATTTCAGTCTCTTCTTCTAACCTAGCCGCCGCCCCCCCCC
>Ga0325404_1004446_pt1 | contig 14903 bp, 6 predicted proteins | sample PopdelMetagenome_18_FD_205664 | JGI IMG/M metagenome (GOLD analysis project Ga0325404, IMG submission 205664) | Populus deltoides microbial communities from Bellville, Georgia, United States - Xylem-Control-R1 | ecosystem: Host-associated > Plants > Phyllosphere > Stem > Wood/Secondary xylem... | reverse complement strand
CAAAATCTATAAACCACAAAATTCTAGAAAACTCAAATTGATAAATAGATTCAAACAAACAAGAAAGCTAATAAGCAAAAAAATAAATTAATTAAAAAAACTCGAAGACCACATCATTTTTTTTTTTAAAAAAAAAACATGTATCTCATCTCTATTTCATTCCTCCATAGAGACCTTTAGGACCACACAAATACACAGTCAGATCGGTTCTAATTCAATTGGTTTCTATCAGTGCGAGGATAAAATTTTAGAGAACACAGTAAACAAGAACTATAGTTATACTCACATCGATTTTTTATGTAGCTGAAAACAATCTTGATAGAGCAACAAGAAGCATTCAATATCTGAAATAAATCATTGAAAGTCATCTAATATTGAAGGAAAGAAAATCGGACGACTATTTTTCCAGCCCATCCAGAAAAAAAAAAAAAAACAAGAAGGAACAAGGGAAGGGGAAGGAGAAGTCAAGCCAAACTATGAAAGATACCTGCCTAAAAATCATTGTTTCCCTTAATACCCTGTTTGAACACGTTTGATTCTATAAATTTATTTTTTTATTTAAAATTTATTTTTTTTATCGTTTTAATATCTTAATATTAAAAATGTTTTTTTAAAAAATAAAAAATATTATCTTAATATATTTAAGATAATATTAAGATACCAACATCCCGAGCTCATCATGCCCACCTCTCATCCTGTCTCCGCTCATCACTAATAGAACGAATCATCCATGTCTGATAAAAATAAACACAAAACCAGTCAATATCATCTAATAAAAACTAAAAAAAAATGTAAAAAGAACAAACAAAGAGAGGACGTGTTAATGGCATTGAAAGGAAAGCTAGGAATGAGACGGAGAGAAAAGAAAGAAACACAAACATCGATCTGTATCAGTCGGTAGGATGGGGAGAAGCGATTAAAATGAAAAAATACGGTGGCAAAGTAGCCTAACGTTGATAAAAAATAAAAAAAAAAACAAAAAAAAAAAAACAGGGGCCAGGAGCCGTCCTTTACAACAACAGAGAAAACGAAGAAGCGGCTAGCAGAAAGTACAAGGGAGATGAAGAGAGTCTGGAGAAAAAAACAACACAACAATTGTGCAACAACTGTAAAAAAAAAAAAAAAGACCAAGAGTTTAGGATTCTACAGTAATGACACGCATGAGACAAAGAGAAAATTGATAGGTGCCTGGGAGAAAAAGCAAAGGAAAAGACCAGGATTGATTAAAAAATTATAACAATGACATCTCTACATAAAATATTCGCCATGTTTTAGTTTCTTTATTAATATTAATGTATTTGAATTAATATTTTTTTTACAGTGCCAAATGGATGACGGGGCAGAGAGGCCGAGGGTTCACTGCTTTTATAGAAACTTTCCAAGAAAGTATGACGCATTTGATTTAGGTGAAATACTGGTTATTTTCTTTTAACCTAGAATAGAATGTCCATGCCATAAAAATTCTTCTAACTTCGTTATTAAACTTAATCTAACAATTTAAATTTAACCTGTATTTTTCAGACTATCTTTTATTTAATAATATAAATAATTCAGCATTCAAAAAATTAAAGATTGATTAAATACCAAGATGTCTTGTAAGTTACAAGCACTGTTTCTTAAATAAAAATTCATTATAATCCTAGAGGCAAGTTTAAAATAAAATATTCAAACAAAGTCACAATACTTTGTATATAGTTAAAGAAAAATATATTGATAAACATGATAAAAATATATAAAAAAATGCATTAAAAACTTAAATTTCATGTTAATTAAATTTTCACAGGTTTTTTTTTCATGTCCGCACGTATTGATTAAAAAGGAAAGAGCTAAAATTTCCATGGAAATCTATAGTATCATTGGCAAAATATGAAAAAATTGAATAATATTATTTTACTATGTATTTAAATCTAAAATCATAACTTTTTTAAAGAATATAAATAGAAAAAAATAAAATAACAAAGGTCAGGCCCCAAGTGGCCCAGCACACGTGGACCTCCCCCAGCACGTAGTCCTCCTAGCACAGGCCTGCACTCCCAATCTTTGTTTATTTATTATTTATTTTTATCCTTTCTTGTTTTTTTAGGGAGGTTGTCTGTCGTGACAAAACACTTGTTGTTTGCTTCTTAGAATCAAGACACCAAAAAGGTGGTTGAAAAATCAGAGGAGATAATTTTTTGATAGAAAAATCTATCCACAGCCATTTTTCTATCCCGAAATACTTAAGAAAAAACCTATATAAATCCATTTATAAAATCAAGTAACCAAAATCAAATCAAATTAATAAAAACTTTCAGAACTTAAATCCATTATTTTAGGCAATATAAATGACCATAAAAGAACCTTACTTGTCGTGTAGTGTAGTGTAGAACCACATGATATTAAAATTAATATTTTTTATAATTATAATTGGTGTTAATTTACCGTTCTCTTTCTCGATGATATTTTTAGCCGAGCTTCTTTTAATTTTTTTAAATTCAGGAACTATAAAATTAAAAAAATAAGCTTTTATACTAAAATGAAAATTGCTATTAATGTGGAGATAGTCACGTATTTTCTTGGGGCTCTATACTATAGCCCTGTATATTTAAATTTTGTATTTTTAGCATAATTTCTTCTAATTATGCTATAAAAGGGTTTGATTGAAATGAGAAAAAAGATTTTTTAAAAGTCAGATGATTCAATGTTTATACGAATAAGAAACTGACATGTATATTTTAATTGTTTTGTTATTAGGATGGAAATACCAAGATGTTAATGAATGTTTCAATTATTATAAAACATTGACAAATACTATCATGAATTCTACACACACACACATGTATAAAAATACAACTATATTAAATAATTAAATATTATATTGGATTTTATTTTATACCAGTGGAGAAGAATTTCATCCCTCAATACAAAGTGAAGACAAAAAAAAATTATTTTCATTTAAAATTTGAAAAAAACTAAACTTTGCAAGAGCTTGTATGATAAATATTTTTTTAAAAGGTATTTTTAGTTTAAAAATATATTAAAATAATATTTTTTAATTAAAATATTAAAATGATTAAAAACTCTAAAAAATTTAAAACAAAAAATATATTTTTTAAAGCACGGTCGAACTTCACAGTGAAACACTTTCTAAAATAAAAGCGAGAAACATCTTCTTTCAAGGTGCAGAAACAGGGATGCTGAGGAAATGCCTCGGATCCCGAGTAATGCGCAGTCCTTCTCCAGACTGTGCAGTATTTGGTGTGTAAAAAAATCACTTTTGAATTGAATTTGTATATTTTTTAATAATTATATTTTAAAAGTGGTGCTATATTGTTAAATTTAGATTTCTGGTATTTATTATACCTGTATTACTAAAACAACTGTGTTTTCATGTGATTTTTCATAATTCATATAAAAATAATAAAGTAGTTAGCATGACGGATAATGGTTGTGGGTTTGTTAGTGTTTTTTTTTATAAAAAAAACAAGGAGGGAAAGAAACAACTTACTAGATTTATTTACTATTTGATTTTGATATGATTTTTAAATGTTGTTGTATTTTTTTTTGGATTTCAGTATTTTTTGAATTATTATAAATTATAAAAATAATAATACTAATAATAAATTGCTACTAAAAATTTGATTCAAATCATTGTTCTATTCCTAAAATCTTTAAATAGATTTTGAATATAATTTTATCATATCCATGTTTTTTTTTAAGTTTCTAGTCACATATAAAATATTATGAATATGCTATTTTGATATTTTTTGTTATCTTGCTTTAATAATTATTTTTTAACAAATACAATGATTCTAATTAAAAATATTCATTTACTAAAATAAATAAAAAAAATATGTTAATAAAAAAAATTATTCTAATGGGTTTTTTTAAAACAACTATATTTTTTGGTTTAATAGTATAATATCAAAAAACCTATCCGATACCCAATATTTTTCCATGATTAAAAGACTTCGCAGCGTAGCATTTGCATACAGGCTATTATCTGACTATTTTTTACGTTGGACAGTGAATAAGAATATTACGCATCAAACTATACTAATCATATCTATCTGCATTGGGAAAAAAAAAAAGCAAAGGAAAAAAGTATTATCTCGACCCAACAAATATTAGTTTGATAAAAAATAATCACGTGTCATCTTTTCAAATAACGATCTTCATGACTGTATTTTGGAAGAAATCAATGATCCTTGAAGGCAATAACGAGATGAAATATTCCCCCATTGAAATTTAATGACGTGTCTGATGAAGTTTAAAACAATCCTCACTGAAATTGATATTTCTTTGCTGATGATATTTGTTCGAATGGGAGTTGTTACCAGCAAAAAAAAATTTACAATGCCAAAATCAATTTAAAATTTTTAGCTGATGAGAAGGTAACAACTTCGAGCCTGACCAGTTTTTATAATGTGACGGGCGGTGTATTTAATGTTCGAGAACAAATTCATCGACATGTAGTTGATCGATTATTATTAATGATTTTGGCCTCATGCAAGTGAGTTGCAACCTGCAATTCAAACTGAGAACAGGTTTTTGGAATCAGTTCATCCTCGAGGGATCGCGATCTTTTGTCCCGAGCCGTTGTAGCACCGAGTAAAATATTTTATCCCTGTTATGTTTTGAAAAAAAGTTTTCTTCCTCTTAATAAAACCTGATATTTTATATCCAAAAAACATGAAAAAATCTATATAATACGTAAAAAAAATCTTTTAACTTTTCAAGAAGTCAACCCTATTTTTACGATATATTTTAATGTAAAGTTGTAATAGACTCTTAGCTTGTAATAATAAAAATAAATTAAAAGAAAAGGAGAGAGAGATGAAAAAAAGAGGATGAGCTTGGTGTCCAGCCGAGATCTACTTTTTTTTTTTTTTTTAAATATTTAATTACCAGTGTCATATTTATTCATTGATTTCCAGCTCTGAATTTTTTATATGCATGCAAGATGCAACGGCAATTTTACCATGAAAAGCTCCGAGAAGAAAGATAAGAAGGTTTGATCTAATATTCATGAAACAAACCGACCATAATATGAAGATTTATATTTCTCCATTATTTTTTGATTTTATTTTTCAGTTATTAAATTTTAATCCCCATAGCTACAAAATTTCACAAATAAGACATGTATCCTGTACTATTTCATCTCTAAGAGAATAATGGCTGAATAAAAAACGATTTGTGATTATTCTTTAGGACTTCACAACGCAAGCACAATATTATCATAAATTAATTTTAAGAGAATGATTTGATAATCAACGAGCTTTGCTTCCTTTGTCATGGAATCACGAGACACGTGTAAGCGCGTGTGATTTTCCAATTAAACTAAATAAAGGCAATCACCGTGTTTGGTACAATTTTTTGATCAGGAAAGAAAAAAGATCTCAACAAAAGAAGTAAAAGCCCAGGTCCATTTCAGCCTGGAAAGCGGCCCTGTCTGTAATCATGTAAGAAAGGGCCCAGTTCCAGGATCCAACCGGGTCCAATTTCCGGAAGTCTTGGCTATCCACTGCACTGGCTCAAACTCAAGACACCGGATCAGAATACAAGGATGAAAATGAGTTTCTACAACTCAAATATTTTAACACGTATACAATACTTGTTGTTATTTATAGGTAAATGTTTTTAGATATTTATAAATTATTCTTTCAATTCTAGATATTAACATGAGTTTATATTATATAACTATTATTTAATAGAAAATAAAATAGTTAATATATACATGTATATATATATTAAATAATAAAACTATATATATATATATATATGCGTGTGGGTGTGTTTTATATCAATATTAAAATATGTATATATAATATCGTATTAAAAAATTAATTTAAAATAAACATATTTATACAATACAAATATATATATTTTAAATTAAGTTCACGCATGTTTTGAGTTAAGGTTTAATAATATTTACACCTTAATTTATCTAAAATATACCAACCAATTTATATTAGATTTAAGAAATGTTTGAGAGTGTTTATATTATTGGGTGTTTTTTATAAGTGTTTTTGACTTAAAAATTAATATATTTTAGTGTTTTTAATAATTAACTGTTGATTTTTTTTTATAATTTTAATATATTAATATAAAAATATATTTTTTAAAAAATTAATATACTTTTTAAACAAAAAATTATTTTAAAAATTCTTAATCCAGGTGTTTAAGATTGTGATAAAAATTATTTTTTTATTTAAAAATATATTAAAATATTTTTTAAATTTATTTATGATATCAACACTTTAAAATAATTAAAATAAAAAAATTAATTAAAAAATGCTACTCAATTGTAGCGATAAATATTTGTGTTAGAGATAATATTGCAATTACTATTTTATAAAAAAATAATTTTTTTAAAGTTATTTTAATAGGATAATATTAAAAAAATATTTTTTTTTATATATTTCTAAAAATAAATATAACACCCAAAATCTGCCTGGCGCCATCCCTTACATTTTCACTGAGAAAGTTAAAAAAAGAAGAAGCCTTGCTCCCCCCCCCCCCCCCCCTCAGTAGTCAGTACACAGAGCGAGCGGAACAAACCGAGATAGAGAGCAAGCGACATGGCGGAGGCGATCGCACTCATGGACATTGACGAAGAGGAGAGCCAGAACCACTTATCGAAACCAAACAAAGGCAAAAACGTCGTCGTACCCGCCACACCACCCGGCGGTAAAGCTACTCCCTGGGTTGAGAAGTACCGTCCTCAATCACTCGCCGATGTCGCCGCTCACCGTGACATTATCGATACCAGTTACTACCTCCTCTCTCTATCCAGGGTTTCGGTTATTTACACGCGTGCCATTTTTTAAAGCTAATTGGATTCTAAAATCAGGGCTTCAGCTCAAAATTCACTAATTCATAACTCTTCATCTAGGGTTCAGGGTCTAGGTTCAGATTCTGTGTGTTAGCTAATAATTATGAAATTGGTACTGGTGCTAGTGTTGATTTTTATTTTGTAAGATGTTTCTAATAACCTGTGATTTTTCTGTCCTTGTGAATAGTTGATAGGCTGACCAGTGAAAACAGATTACCGCATCTCTTGTTATATGGCCCTCCTGGCACGGGCAAAACGTCAACAATTCTTGCTGTGGCGCGTAAACTTTACGGAGCGCAGTACCACAATATGATTTTGGAGTTGAATGCATCAGATGATAGAGGAATAGACGTTGTGCGGAAGCAAATACAAGATTTCGCTAGCACTCAGAGCTTCTCTTTTGGGTAGTATTTGACTAAATGCACATGATTATGATGCTTTTTATATTTCCAGCCTCTTTTTGTCATTGCTATGTTACTCTATATGCTTGCAATTGTGTGCTTGGTGTTTTAGCGTGGCTGCAATCATTGAAGTAGGTTTTGAGTGGTTGGTGAGCTTTGATTTAGCTGTGGATTTGCCTTAGTAGGGGAGGGGGTTTTGAGCTGTCAAGAGGGATACTGTGTTGTTTATAGAGCATTTTTTCTTTTTGTAACTCAAATTTTGCAAGGTAGATCAGCTTGAAAAGCATGGCTCAATGACAACTTATTATCGGAGCTGATCACAAAAGAATTTTATGTTTGCAGCGCAAAGGCATCTGTAAAGTTGGTTTTACTTGATGAAGCAGATGCAATGACAAAGGATGCACAATTTGCCTTGCGTAGAGGTATGAGTTGATCGTGCACTCCATTCTTTCCCAGCTTTAAGTTAATTTCCTTCCACTGACTTTTTTATCCTTTTTTGTGTAGTAATTGAGAAATATACGAAGAACACCAGGTTTGCACTTATCTGCAATCATGTGAACAAGATTATCCCAGCACTACAGTCTCGATGTACTCGATTTCGATTTGCTCCTCTTGATCCAATGCATGTTGGTGAACGACTTAAACATGTCATAGAGGCTGAAGGGTGAGCATGATATTCCTTGTTCTCAAGGATATCTGTTTCTATTGCTTCATTTTTTGTTCCCATTTTGTAGGTTGTAACCTAGATTTATTTTAGATTCTCACTTCTGTATTGTTATTTTCTTACTAGCATTTCTCACCATTTTTAGACAAAGCTCTTACTTAGTCTGTAAATCATTTCAGACAGGGGCTTGTATCTTACTTTTCTTACAGTTGAACATATATAGCTTCTTCAAGCTTGAAATTATACTTGGACTTTAAAATGAAAACAAATGAAAAATTTGAAGGCTTGCTTGTGTGAAGGCAAAAACTTGGGTTGCCTTTTAGAGTCGTTTGCCCTGATTCATGAACTCTAGCTTGCTTGTGAGAACTGCTTTCTCTTCATGTTTTTTTTTTTTTACTTTGTACTCTGAAATTCGAAGGAAACTGGGAATGAATAATAGGTTTTTGACTCATGCAATGCATTAGACTTAATGCAGCAGTACATTTAACGAAATGCTCCTGGATCAGGCTTGATGTACCAGAGAGTGGCCTAGAGGCGCTTAAATGTCTTAGCAATGGTGACATGAGAAAGGCTTTGAATATACTGCAGGTACTAAAATTACTTATTCTTTTTATCCCTTCATGTCTCTGCATCAGTGTGTCTGCATGGTTAGGTGATGGCGGGGCTATGTTTTTACATATCTGATACATGGATCAGAGAATTCAGAACATTCTTCTTTTGATGTTACAGTTTTAAGAAGTGCTGGCTATTCCCAGTTTACTGTGGACATGGGACTAATGTGGCAAATGATCGTCAGTTTGTTTTATATATATATTATCTGCAATTGTATTATCCTTTAATTGAACCTGACCATTGGGATTTTTCATTATTACTGTCAAGTTTTTTTCTAGAATATCGTAGAAATGCATAATATGAACACATGGATGCTTTATTTGCTCTGAGTGTGTGCGTGCATGCTTTACTGTAATTATGCAGGAAAAGAAATTCAACCCAAAAGGCAAAGGGAAAGCTGAAAGCCTTTTATAATCCTTACCAATGCCAAGGGCTGGGGCCCAGTCCTTCTGGCATGCCTCTGTTTGGCCCCAAATTTCTGTCGATTGTTTTGTGTTAATGAATCCAAAATGAAATTCTTGATGTTTTTTTCCTGATGCATGCAGTCGACTCACATGGCTTCTCAACAAATTACAGAAGAAGCTGTTTACCTGTGCACTGGAAACCCATTGCCCCAAGATGTGCAGCAAATAACCCACTGGCTTCTGAATGAATCTTTTTCAGAGAGCTATAAACGTATGTATAATTTCCATTTATGATTTGATTGTTTGTTGTAATTTGCAAATTATGATTGATTTTCTATTTTTCATTTTTCTGTACTTATGCTCCACAGGAATTTCTGAAATTAAGACAAGGAAAGGTTTGGCCTTGGTTGATATTGTAAGAGAAGTGACCATGTAAGTGCTATGCATAATTTAGGTACCACTCTGATTATTATGGGTCGATGTCATCTCACTGTATTATGCCAGCAGGTTTGTTTTCAAGATTAAGATGCAATCAGATATCCGAGTGCCATTGATCAATGATTTGGCTGATGTAGAGTATGTACACAATCTTCTCTCTTATTCCGTTGCGTTTTTTCTTTTATATGTGGATTGATGCATGGCTTGGTATCCTTGTTTTGTAGCAAGGGTAAGCGCCACATTGTGCATTAAACCATTGCAGGCTGACATGCATATGCATTCACATCGGGAAGCTGAATACACATTTTACCCCATTAAAAAAAACAAATGAACATAGTTATATTTTTGCTTTAATCTCTATTCCTATAATCTTGCAGATACAGGTTGAGCTTTGGGTGCAATGATAAGCTACAACTTGGATCACTTATTGCTTCCTTTACTAGGGCTCGATCTGCATTGGTTGCAGCCGCAAATTAGTTTGATGCTACTTTTGTTTGCCCTATGGTATTTCTTCTGAATTCCGCTCCGAGACATTGAATCCTTGCTTATGCAGTCCTCAAGTTATGGATATGTAAGATGTAAAGTTTGGAGCTACTAGCAAGTTAAAATGCCTGCGTCTTTGCAGCTTAGCTTGTTTGATTGTCATATTTTTCAGTTGATGGCCACATCTTTTTTGTTGCCTTTGAATGTCTGCCACAGTTCCAGTGTTCCCCATCATCTGTTGAGTGCCTTTTTCTTCTCTCACCATAAAGGAGCATAAAACGTGAAACAAGATGTGAAAGCACAAGGAGGATAATCAAAGCTAAGATGCTGTGGACATTCCGCTGCATGAAAATTCTTGGACGAAACTGACAAAGGATGATGCATGTGGTACTGCCTGTTCAAAGGCAGATAATCTTGGAGATTAGCTTCTGGTATACTGCAAACTCTTAACTGATCTCTTAAAAAACTCACTCGGATTAATAATTCTAAAATAACAATATCAGAATTTACCAGACCTCCTTTCCAAATTAACATTTCGCCTTCCTCTCTCTTGCCCTTTATCCCCCTTTATCCCGTTTGATTTTCTGCATAGTTTTGAAACCCGGACCGACCCGAGATCCGGCCGACCAGGGCATGAGACCGGTTCAGGTCTAAGTAAAAACCCGCCTGGGAGTTGGCCCGGTGAAACCCGGTCGACCCGGGTAAACCCGGCTGAGACCCGGCCTCCTTTTATTTATATATATATATATATATATATATATATATATATATATATATATATATGAAGATCACACTACAACGAGATGAACGATGCACTAATGTAGAATTGTTGCAATTGCATGGGTTATCATTGCTGATGCAGATACCACAGTTAGTCAGTTAGTAATCATAATTTAGCTAATTCACTTATTTTTAGTCTATTAATGGAATCTTTGAAAGCTCCTCTCTCTCTTGAATTCTTTGTCTCTCTACTTCTTATCTAGTTATTCCTTTAAGATACAAAACTTGGTACTAGCCCCTGTATTATATATTTATATATAGTAATTTGAAACATTCAACTGAAGATGCTAGCCAGAAATCCTCAGATTTGAAAGTAGACATGTATGTAAAATCTTTTAGAGTAGATAGCCTCCAAGCCTTGGAGTCCAAGGGCAACATGCATGGTAGAGGGGGTACTGTTGCGACCGTCTGCCTCGCTGCTGCTTTACCAGTATATATAATTGAGGCTGTGCATGGGTTTGTAAGTAATCAGATGTTTTATATAGGTATATTTTTTTTTTTGGGTTGATTCTGGTCTATCTGATTCATGACCCGATCACTAGACCGGGTCAATGATCGGATCGGGTTTTAAAACTATAATTTTCTGACCTCGTTCTGTACCATGACGGTAGAGAAAATGTGTATGCTGTTTAGAATTCTTTTTCTTAAATCTATGAGTTTCTGCATGAAAGTAAAATTAGTAGGCGCCGTTAGGGACGGGCATGGTTCAAGACATGGACTGTCAACTTTTCTTTTTCCTCAATTGGCGACTCTGATATACCGTGGCCACAAGGTCCGCAACCAAATCGAAGCTTTACTTTTCACTCCCCTCATCTTTGAAGACGCAGAGACTTTTTGAAGCCTTCCTTCCTGCATATTTTTTCGAAGTCTTGATACAGCCGGATGTTTAGAGTTTATCATGGCTGTTAGGTGATCGATAGGAATGACAATTGTACCAGACTAGGTGGAAGCATAAATTTTTTTTTGAATTTTTTTTATTTTAAATTAATATTATTTTGATATTTCTAGATCTCATGCATGTAAAAAATAATTTTTAAAAAATAAAAAAATATTATTTTAATATATTTCTAAAAATTACTTTGAAAAAAATACTATTTTTCGTTTGCCGGCTTTTGCTTCTACGAAATTAAAGGTTGAAGTCTATAAATATTAAATTATTAAAATAAAACTTCCTCTGAAGGGATACTCATTGTACATTTATATTTCACCACTGGCTATTATTTTACCTCTTAAAAAAATTAATAATCTTGGTGTTGAGTATTTTTATGTTTTTTAAGGCACATTTTTCATTATCACAATTTATCATTATCACATTGATTGTGGGTAAAATTGTAATTTTCATTTTTAAAAAAATAAAATTATTAATTTATCTTTTAAAACAAAATTTTTAAAACTTATGTTTAGAAACTTTTTAGTTTTTTAACTTTTTTTTAAAACAATAAAATAACTTAATTGCTTTTAAAAACAAAAATTTTAAAGCTTGCATCCATAAGCTTTTTTTATCTTTTCAATGTGTGTCTTTTTTTTTTAATTATTATTATCAAGTTAGTTGATAGTAATTTTATTTTTTAATAAATATAAAATATTATTAAAATAAAAAAATAGTTGTAGCATGCAAATGATATGGGAGGCTCTGCGGTATTTCTCGGTGACCAAAAAAGCCTTTTCATCTTGTCGCTAGAATCGTTGTGATATCTTCGCCCGTTATGGCAGAACAGATTGTTGCCGGCTCCAGCATTTTCAACACAGGCACGGATGTCTTCACTATGACAGCACAGATTCCAGAGAATATGTGCTGCACCCTCCCTTGCCTTCTGAGACCCTGTCTCTAACATCTGCACAAGATGAGGAATCCCACCACCAGCAATGATAGCCCACTTACTGTCATCAACCTGATCAGTTAGGATTACCAGAAAACAAACACCATATTCTTGATGCCGCTCACTGGATAATCCCAGTAATGATATTAATTAGCAACTGAATCCTTCTCTCTTGCCAAAGGCATCGCAGATGCCTACCCTGTCACAGCATAGGCTGGTCAAAGTAAGTATTAGACACTCCTGTGGATCCCCAGCAGCCATTGTTATGAGCCCAACAAGGACCTTCTTTGCTTCTGCATGATCAAGACATCTTGAGAGGTAGATATTGCCACACAGGCTTGCCATGGCCTCAAGGACACGTTCCTGAACCAGCTTATTAATGCGGCTCCAGAAGCTTTACTAGTATATCCTCTATCTTGGTTGCATCAAAACTTTCCTCATCAGCACCAGCATTTTGCTCGAAGACCATCAAAGCATCGGTAAGTGATCCGGTGATATCAGCAAATGGCGCGGCAAGAAGAGGAGGCTGTGATAGTTCTCCAAGATATAATATCAAGGCAGATATCCCGCCACATATATTTGCTAGAGCTCATGTCGCAAGCCCCTGCAGAGCCTGGCCAAACTCCCCTTGCATGCACTCTTTAGAAGGAGCAACTATGGCCCCAATGAGAATGGTAACACCACCAGCATCTACAATAGCTTTCTTGGCCTTTGTTGAGTTTGAGGAAAGAGCTTCCAAAGCATCAGCAGCGCTAGCGCGAACAGAAATATCACTATTCTGATCCACAAGTTGAAGCAAAGCTTGCACAGCTCCAGAATCAATTACTTTTGGTATACTATCACCAAATGCCAACATTAGAAGGGCCAATAGAGAAGCTGCATTGGACTGGGCAGCAGCATTGTCAGAAGAGAGAAGACCCACGGGGATATCCACTCCTCCAGCCTCAATCGTTGCTCTCCAATAATTATCCTTGTCCCTGCTAAGATTTCTCAGTGCCCCAGTAACAAACCCTTGAACCACTTTGTCCTGCTTGTTCTTTGGATTAAACTGTTCCCATAAGGTCGGTGTCACACCTTCTGGGCAAATCTTGATACCGACTTGATCATCAGAGACCGGCCAGAGGAAACTTCATATATAGCTTCTGCTGCAGCCTTCCTAGCCTCAATTGATTTAGACTTCAGAAGTGAAAGTAAAGGTGGTATGCACCCACCAAGAAGTAGCTTCACTTGTAAACCGTCATCTTTGCACAAAGCACTGAGAGTCGCAGCAACATTAACCTTTTGCTTCAGAAGTACCACTCCTGAGAATGGATATGAATAATGGCCTTGCTTGGGCATGAGAACCAATGACTGTCCTTGTCTCCTTTCTTGCTTTGGCAAGACGAAGCAGATAAGCTGTTACAAGTTCCTTTTCAGGTGGTGAAGTTATCCTGGAATGCAGCTTTTCAATGAAGCGAGCAACTGCAGCAATCGTATCTTCAGGGTCATCCATTTCAGGTGTTCCATCTCATTCCCTACATGTAATCAGCCAATCCATTAGCTCATAATTAATTAGTATTTAATTCTCAAGAACTACAGGTTAGAGCAGTTAACACAATGATATATTCTTTAAATTAGATTGTTTTGAACTTCATTTCACTTGCCTTTCTTTTTGGCTCAGTAGCAACACAGTTATGGCAGTGTGTTTCTCATAGCAGGAACTAGGAAGGGAATAAAAAGTTAACCCGAGACTAAAATATTAGCAGAGTGAGGTAGAGTTTATGAGCTAACTTAACTTGAGAGTAGGATACTTAGTCTCAGAAGTAGATGAGGATGTATATTCTTCTGGTTTGGAGGAGGGAAACTTTGACATTTTAACCAGCACGTCACTTCAGCTTTCTTCTAGGCCACCTGCAATAAGTGGAACCAGTATCTCAGCTAATAAACTTCTGAAATTTCATTTATAATAGGCACACCGACCACTAACTCCTTTGAGCTAAAATCCCCAAAGTTATAACAAGAAAACAACCCCTATTCTGAAGATCACCCAGAGTAAATACCCACCACGCAAAATAAATAAATAATAATAACAACCAAAATTTCTCAAGAAAATCACAAAATCCCAATTAGACTCGTTCCCATAGTTCATTTTTTAACTAGAAAACCAATACCTAGCATTATTTTCCAACTTCTACAAATTTATGCATCCTCAGCTCTCCAATTACTACACCGGTATAAATTATGTGCACAAATACACGCATGAATGACAATTAATCTTCCCACGAAATGGAAAAAACACTTGGAATTGACAAACCACAATCAAAATGCTTGAAATCAAACACAACAGCTCACCTCGCTCGCCACGCCAACAATGCAGATGCCAGAGTCGCTCCCTCACTCACTTCTTACTGTCCAAAAACAAGCCTTCTTGCCCCGATCATCACAATCCAATCCGAAATCTTGAATATACGCGGCAATGCAAGCTCCATGGGTTACAGTACAAGCTAA
>Ga0325404_1004443_pt1 | contig 14907 bp, 7 predicted proteins | sample PopdelMetagenome_18_FD_205664 | JGI IMG/M metagenome (GOLD analysis project Ga0325404, IMG submission 205664) | Populus deltoides microbial communities from Bellville, Georgia, United States - Xylem-Control-R1 | ecosystem: Host-associated > Plants > Phyllosphere > Stem > Wood/Secondary xylem... | reverse complement strand
TTCTTTCTTTCTTTCTTTAGAGGATTTCTTTTGCATTGATTATAAAGCTAATAGATCTTGCCATCTGGCTTGTTGTGCGATATTACAGAGATTACAAATGATGATGCTGCGTTGAGAAAAAGAGAGCACGTTTTCATCATCAATAGCACCAAAAAGAAATCCATGGCAAGATGGATCTTGCTGGAATTTTGGCCCACCATCATCACTCTTCATGTGTCGGTCTTAGAATTGTGTGTCAGAATTCTGTTCTGTTCATTGACATGAAAAATGGACTCCCTGGCACATGCCAGTTTAACTTTGCAATATTCAAGTGATTCTACAGCTCTTTAAATCCATGGCAAGATTAATCATGCCTTGTTTGCACAAGAAGCAAGCTCACAATGAGAGGCCAAGCAATTGTGATGGTGGAGGAATTATAGTCAACAGACAACTCTAAAATTTCCTCTCTTTTCCCTGCATAGCTTATATCTAGTCAACTTTTCATTAGTGTGCCTCCTTTTTCTGGTAAATTTTCCTCCCCAAGAACGTGTTTAGCCTTGACCAATTTCATCAGTTAATTTTATGTCCAACTACCTACAATCTTACACCATGTAAACATGGGTAGCTTTGTACTATACCATTGATTCAGTTCAATTATTTTGATCAACTATCGGTTCTCTTCCAAGGGAGAAAATGACCTTCAGCTGCCCGCTGCTGTGCAGCGTAATGTGCTTCTTATTCTCAATCAATAAGCTTTGGCTCTCATCATCTTCCTCACTTAACATAATAAATGAGAGATCCAAATCAATTAGTTAATGATGCATAAAAGCTCCTCCAAGTTTCATGTTGTAGGCTGCTGTAAGGATCATAAAACCATTAATTGCACTTGGTATAGGCTGGTTATGGATATTCTCTTATCTCTACTGATTAATCACTCGTTTATGTAATACACTCCATGAAATTTTTCAAAACTTGGGTAGAATTGAGGGGCTCTAGCACAAAAGAAATTCAATTTGTCAAAAAAAAAACACTATTATCGCAATTGATATTAATTTCTTTTGTGGGAAAATAAAGTTTTGCTTGGAATCCATCTTTTTCTTCTTTTTTTGGTGTTTTTTCCCTCTGAAAAATACCTTGTCGGAAGTGTTGGCTTCAGTTGAGGTAACAGACAGACAGCAACCTTATCCATGAAAACAACAGAAGCAGCACAAATGCACAATGTATTAGCTCACAAGAACTCCATGTACCGAAGTCCAGCAAGCATGCAATGCAATGTCTTGGACAAGGCAGCTAAATTTCTTGCAATGCCTGCGTCTTATTTGTTCTTTTGCTACCCAAATCAGGTTAGCCATGTGGTCATGCTCCTATCATCCTTCCAGTCAACTTCTTAGCATATACAAGAACTGCCAAAAGTAAAATAATTGGGCAAGGCTGAATCTGCCAGTGCCTTTTTGTGTTTTTCAATTTCTTTTGGAATAATCATGGATTGAATTATTTATTTTTCAGATCTACTCTTATCTTTTACAAGAATTATTTGTAAGGTAATTAGGGCAGTAGGGCTCGAATTGGAGTCTTGCAAGTTGCATCCTTTCATGCTTTGAAGTAGAAAGCTCCACTGGTAAATGCCTGTTGACATTGCCACTACCCTTAAATAGACCAATTTGATCATCAAGTTGCAAGGCTTTCAGCCTGGAAAATTTCAAGGCAGTAAAAGCAATCTTGCATTCATCAGTGAATGAGAGGATGGTCAACAAAATAAATTAATGGTTAAATTGGTTGGACCTTGTGGTAATTGCTCCAAATAAAAAAGAATAAATAATGTCAGCTAGATATAATTAAATAAATGTATCAGAAGTTGACCATAAAGGATTAATCCCCTACCTAGATCCATCATTTTGATGCCTAGCTTTGAAAGAGAACAAAATGGCAACAACCATAGCATTCAGCTTGTATTCTCTACTAATGGCTGCACTCTTTGGTTACTCTGCATCAGTCCAGCTAAATGACCCTGGTACTTTGCTTACTTTGATGATGATCTTTTCAGCTATATGCGTTTCAAAAGCTAGTTTTCTTCAATTTTTTGTTCATGCTTCTGATTTTATTTTATTTTTTAAAAGATTGGTACTTTTGGCTCCCTCTTTATGCTTGTGCTTGTGCTGTTAATCTGGTGAACTGGGCAATCTCTAATACAACAATCAGGCAAATTGCCAAGGTGACATTATGGTTTGCTGCACTCTTGTTTGTAAAGGTTGTAATAGAAGATTATGTGAATGGAACAGCTGGCTTCTGGTCATTAGATCTGAGTGAGAGGGTTGTAAGGGAGAAAACTGGAAGTGGGTTGGTTCTAATTTCCATGATTTTGCATTTGGAAGCATCATCAGAACCTAAACATTCCAAGATGCCAAGAAAGAGAAGGGAGTTCCCAAGATCTGTTGAATATGGTAAACGCGTTGGACCTCCATTTTTCTTCTTCTTTTGTTAAGACATTAGACCTGCAAAATTGATTGTTGGGTTTCATTTGACACTAAACTAAAGAAATGTCAATGCAGGGATGGCAAGCTTGGTGATCTTCAGTTTAGGACTTCCGTTTGTTTTCTTTGTGATTCATGATGGAGAAATGAAGTTTGATCATATCAAGGAACAAAACAATGTGAAATCCTTTTAAAATGGGACATTTCTGATTTGGCTTGCACACTGTTAATTTGTTCCACCAGACTCAATTGCCAACTTCCTCCTCGCAAAGTTTCAATTTGTAGGGCTGCAGTGGTGGGATCACAGCAATTTGTTCATTTTTAACTCTCCTACCTTTACCTAGTCGAATTTCAGCCATATTCAAAAACTTGTGACATTTGTTAAAATGAGACACCTAACGATCACTTCACCTGCATTGCTTCAAAAAACCTACACGACAGAGAAATGTAATCTAAAAGTTTGCAGAGAAAAACAATTTTATCCAAATCAACTCAGTGTCTAAACTAGTAAACTAGATCATGTCTCCGACAAAAAGAACAAAAACAAAGAATTTATGACATGCACATCAAGAGCAGTGCAAATAAGTAAATGTTTAACTTCTACACCATCCATTAGAGTTAGCAAGTTTGATACTCTTACGCATGAATAATTATAGATGCGAGGGAAATAAATGGGAGGGAAGAAAAGATGAAACTGGACTGATCCCTGTAAAGCTTTTACATCACATGGAAGACTTCGCTAGAGCCCCTATTGATTCATACGGATAACAGAGAAACCCAGATTTCACCTGCAACGAGTAGCAATGACTTTTAATTCATTTTCAATGCAAGCCATCCCAGCGCATGCAAACCACAATGTGCTGGGAAAACCAGGAGCATTCTCTGGTTACATTACATGTTTTCCAGAAGCTTAGTTTCTCCGGTAACATTTACACCTCGATTATGCGGAAACTTGGTAAGCATGGTTATGGAGCATTATTTGAAAACTAGTAATTTATGTATTAGCATGAAAAAATAGCTACAACAGGAGAGCACATGTACCTACAATCTTAAAACGGGGGAGCGGGGGCTAAAACCTTCTACACTTTGCACTAAACCCCATTACCAGCAAACAAGCCAAGATACAATTACGGACGTCCTCTTTTATGGATGAAAGTGTATCAATAAATGAGAATAAACACTAGCTACTTGCCGGGGCAACTAGGAAAAAAAAATTCATCACGAAGATGATTGTAGCTCCAAGGACCGTAGGCCTCTGCCCCCATTGCTCGGGACTTGGCCAATATCTTGTCAGCTTGACGCCAAATCCACTCAACCTGCTTATGATTTGATCAGCCAATAAATGCCAGCAAGGAATAATATCCTTGAACAGATCCGAATCTGATTCTCATGTCAGGATCTCCACATCCCATTATTTCAAGCAGGGTAGGGCAAGATATTATTTAGGATTTAATAGAGGCGGCCTCGGCACTTGGAAGCTCCACAATGGCAAGGATAGCCTTCTCCAGGCAGCAGCTCATACCGATAGTTGTATGTCAGTTCTTCACCAAAAGATATCTGCACATGATATGGTTAACCAACTAAATGAAATGTACTAATAATATACCCGAACACAGTACTGAGTCAATAAGTTCTATTACAAATAGATGCAGTATGCCTTGAACTACATCGACATAAAGATAAATCCCAACTACATCAGGCACCATGAATGGGCAAAGAGCCCAAAAAGTATCCCACAAAATACCCTTCCCTTGAACTAATAAGAAAGTCAATATTCTTAAAAGTTTCATATAAAATTTTTAGAAAAACGTATGTAGATCCTCCACGTGTACAATAATTGATATTCAAGAAGGAATAAGGAGAGTACTTACATCCCGACTTGCATAAAGACCGATATGAGCACGCTGAGAATCCATGCTGTTGACCAGAACTTGGTGGTTTGCAAGATTTGGCATGCAGCTGCCAACATAAACACGTGTCCAGTGTAAATCAACAAGCACAGCCTCATGCAGATAAATTAACAGGCCAGAAAAGACCGGAGACAACTAATCAACTACCAAACCCTGTTCCATTATCTACCTCACTCCCGAGGCTTTTCTTCCCTTAAAATATAGGATAACACACTCTCTTCATATCTTGATGCATTTGAAAGTTTATACGTTAAAATATAAGCCAATAGCTAGGGCTTCTAACTTTGATGAGCATGTTGTGAATTGACCCCACTCCTTAAAAAGGAGAAGCAGGTGAATGGTAATGTGTTTTATGGCTATTATGAAATTATCACCTCCTTTTTTCCCTTCTCGCAAAATCTTAAAACCATCCCTCCATCAAACTATAAAAAAAGAGGCTATAGAGATGTCCTTGTGCAATCATTAGGATGTTGCTAACCGTCACTTAAATATAACAAAATGTCTAGCTATACTTCAAAGCAAGAACCTCACATGTATCTATATATTAAGCGCCCTCTATAAAAATTCTTTTTAATATTTTGTTTACTGGTTCAATAAAAAAATTCGTTGGATAAATCAACAAGGTATCAGGTTCACTGGTTGGCAGTTCTGGCCAAACAGTTAGCTACTGCATGAGATAAAGGCCATGAAGGTACTGGTTCCATGAATGGTCCCCCTTGGTTCCCTGATTCGACAAAGTCAATCAGGTCTTTTAAGAACTACCTTCTGGAGTTGCTTGATGTTTCTCATATGTTAAATCTTAGCTGTTCTTATGCTTCTCTTCTATATAACTGGCAATCTACTTTAGCAATCAATTATTAACATTTTCATCCATTAAAGATAACATTATTATCATATCACAGAGACATCATTTGAATTATGAAATTTTTTTAAGGCATTGATAATTTGGTATTGCCTTTTTTCATATGAACAGAACTCAAGCTTATAAATGTATGTAAGTGCATACATACAGCAATCATCAAATCTAAATCCATATAACATTAAGGCATCAATCTAACGCCTGAAACATCTAAAGAGAGGCAGCATTAAACCTAGCCAACATCTTCACCTTACAGAAAATCAAGTAGTTAAATCAAGCATGGTGCGATTTTGATTGGTTCAGATTGATAATTGATACATTTGCATACAAGAAGCAAATTTCTCGAACCATAGAGAAGACTACTGCAAGGAATATAACTAACTTTCCCTACCTGTGGTTGATGAACCGTGAAACATTCCCATACTTTGTGGCATCAATAAAATAATGGGACTGTCCTTCAACCATTCTGCTCATATCATTGGTATGAGCATCAATTTTGTACATATAGCTGCAACCTTCTTTACCATACCTAAAAGCCAAACAAAGCACATTCAAAACATAGCAAGAAAACAAAAAGGAGCAAAATTGCATCTTCCAAAGTTGATAACCTGTCACGTCTATCGTTTGCCTCCTGTTCATCTAAAACCTCCCCAATGTACTCACATATAAATGTACCACGTAGGATTGGTTCCCCTGCCCTGACTGCCCAACCCTGTATTTCAGCAAAGACAGAAGTTAATATGGCACTATAGAAACAGTGAACAATTGAAAGCAAAACTCTAATTGGGAAGGTTTGTTACCTTATTATCTGTTTTGAAGACTTCCAATTTCACTCGTATTCCATTCTGCAAAACTCTGTTTGGGCAAGTTTTATTGCAGCTGCACATGCTATTACACTCATAAACAAGGTAACCCTCCTGCACGATTTTGCAAGAAATGTTTAAAATGCAAGTCTCACCAGTAAAACATGTATGCCTCACACACAGAGGCAGAGAGAGAGAGAGGGAGCCAAAATAAAAGGCCATATCCGCTTGTCAAATAGAGCTTGTGCACAGAAATTAAACATGCAGAATACAGAATCAAATTGGCAATTGATATAAAAGGGAGAAACAATAGCATGTATCAGTCACCATACTAGACACTCTTGAAAGCAGCAGGCCAATAAAAAATCTTGCAGGAAAATAGAAAGTTCAAGGAATGAGGAAGCTATTCCATATGCAGCCAGTCAATCATACATTCTTAGCTATCAAAAGAGCATCAACATTGGAGTGGTAATTAGTAACTATTTGCAACAGTAAAAAGAAAATAGAATTACCTCCAAAACAATCCGCCCTTTATCATCATATGGGAATCTGCCAAGCATGGAATTCCCATATATGTCTCTCGCATCTTCATAGTCATTGTCAAAGAGATAAACATGATCACAAGTTTCAGGACAGCACATTGGATAATGGCAAGAACACCCCAATTGCAAACTCTACATAAAAAAGGATGGTGTTGAGGGAACAGAAAAAAGGCAGTGCGTTTAATACATAAATCCATTTCCAAAATTATATGGATATTATATGACATGCATGAGCATATTTGCAAAGTGTTTTTCTTCCTTTCCTCTCAATCTTTATGTGTATGCATGTCTTAGTGTATGTGTTTTATATTTTGAATTGCAGTGTCAGTAGCCAACTAGGGTCCAATCATCTCCAAGGTAGGAGAACAACCAACAAGTGCATTCCACATTGATACAATTGGCCATAATCAAAATCAAATTGAATTTAAAATTAAAAAAAATAGATAACCAACCAAAAGATACCTCAATGTCCAGACTATCAGATTGATCAAGCAATGGCCCTGTTACATAAGTAAAAGTTTCCCAGGGCCTGGGGAAATTACTGATTTGACCATCAGAACCATCTGCCAAGACATGGAGAGAATCCAGGGGATCTTCATCTACAACACATGCCACTGGTATCGTTTCCTTCCCGAAGCTTATGTCATTACACAAGACAGTAGCCTTTTGCTTAGGCCCTTCTCTAACATCATGCACATCAATAACATAGTGGCACTCGTCCACTTCCCACTCATTGTTTACATGATCAGATGAATGTGTAATTTGTTTCCTTATTAAACCATTTGGGAGAGCCATCAAAGGAGAGAATAATCCTGGGTCCTTGAAACTCTTACATCCTCTGGAACAGATAAACTCCTCTTGGTGCCACTGTACTTGAATGTTATGCTCACTGCAGAGCTTGGCTGCCTTCAAATAAAAACGCTCTGGCAACACTCCATATTTCCCCTCCAGTGATGCTTTTAGGCTCACCTTGCAGCAAGCAGAGCGTGCAATAGCTAAGATATCAAGGTTATTAGGCCGAGGTTTTGTTTTCTGAACCTCAGAAAACAATATCTTTGCGACCTCTGAGCTTTGAGATTCTGCTAGTCTACCAAGAGTACCTGCCTCAGTTAAATTAGACTGTATGCTTAGTCCCTCACTGCTAAGTGACTTTGACGCCTGGATACGTTTCTTCAGACCAGCAGTCACACTGTTCCTGATGCTGCTATATGGTGCCCCCAGACCTTTCTTAAATCTAGGGCGGCTAAGTCTTCCAGATTTTAATCTATATGCATAATACCGAACACCTCTCTTTGGGGGGCGAGAGCTGAATAGATTTGGTCCCATATGAGCAGCCTGATGGTGGCGGCCAAGATCAGGCAGCAAATCGAACTTCAGGCCACAGAACTTGCAAATGTACTTTCTGAGACCACCTAAATTCTCAGAGTTATTTACCACTGGTGCTGCATTTTGTAGCTCGAGTTTCTGCAGAGAGTCCTCTTTCTCCTCACCCATAGACAGATTAAGCTGCTGATCACCTTTTGACAGCCTGAAATCAGCAGGATGCACAGAGAGGACATGCAACCATAACTGCTCAGTATTCCCAAAGTGGCTGCCACAAGGAATGCACCGTAGAAGCATGCATTGTTCAACAAATTCCACATGGTGTCTCTCCTGCACATGGGTTTCCAAACCTTTTCTGTTAGTAAAAGAATCCAGGCAGATGGCACAAGCATGACCTCTGAAATGCCACTGTGCTTCAATTTTATGATTGTCCATCCAATGGTTGCCAAGCTCTTTATCATCGAGAAGCTCTTTCGAGCAAATTTTGCACCTAATAGATTTTTCATCATCTTGGCTACCATCAATAGCCAATGGCAAAACTGCTGGTTCTTCTACGACAGAGGAGGAAACTTTTATATCTTCCTCCACGGCGAAGCCCCATAACTTTCTGAGCCTCTCCTTTTCAGTTAAAACCAACTTCAACAAGAGTTCCCCAACGTTAAAATCTTTAGAAGCTTCAGAGAGGGCCCACTGAAGTTGAACATCCATAGGAACAGGGTTTCTTAGAGAGAAAATACTTTTGAAAATCTTGTAGAAAAGCTCACATGCTTGATGTAAATGCAATTTCTGTTGTGATGAGCTACAGTCCTTCAAAAGATCTATAAACACTTCTTTTGATATTATCCTACTTCTACCATTTCTAGCACGCTTGAGCCAACTAGGAATGTGTTTATCACAGTACAATGAATAGCGCTTTGGACTATCAGGACAAGGGATGCTACTATCAAGGGAGCTTGAGCCAATGCAGTGCAGCATCTCAGAGTTATTGCAATCATGGTCAGGATGCTCAAGCTTCTCGGTTAAGCTGTTCCTTCCATGAAAGGCATCTCCATCCATGACTGAGACAGGTTCCATTCGAAGAGGATTTTCAACTTGTCCAGCCAATTTTATCTCTTTGCAATATGTGATGTCTGAACTGGGAAAGACCTCTTCATGTTTTCTCTTATGGGGATCCTCTGGCAAAGTTGAGGTCTTCTCTGTGTCCGGCCAGGGTCTGTGTTTCTTACAGAATGCAGAACCTGGTAGAGACCGATGCTTGCATCGAGTACCAAGAACAGTGGTACCTTCACACAATGGACCATGAACCAGAGGACTTGCCTCTCCTCTTGTGGAGCTTCCAGCAAAACGAGAGGCCAAATGCACACAGCAATAAACATCACCATCATTAGCCCACCTCACGCACTGCCTTCCCTTAGATTCAATAAAAGCTGTACACTGGCGATTCTTACTCCCATGTTCTATGCTTTTTTTACCCAAAACTTCATTAACAGGAGTCATTTCTACACCTTTGATCTGTACAAGCTCAGAATTTCCTGCTTCAATTACAATTTCATCCCATCTATCAGCCACGCTACAAGGTGATTCTAAAGGTGCAGCTACCTCCCTAGAATCCTCCTCTTTTGAAATCTCTAATTCTAAAGTATGAGCATTGACTGTGTCTCGATTACTGAAAAACTCAGAGTCAATTTCAACAGTCATAGTTTGAAGCGGACTGCTTGTCTCCATCTGGGAAGCATGTGTCTCTGCACGACGAACTTCAAGCTTTGGCCTCTTCCTGCTAGCTTGAAGACTAATGTTTGGGGAGAGACTGTCATAGTTCTGCTGCTCCATATCTCCGCCACTTGTTATGGGATGAGAGGTTGAGAACCACTTCATAGCTTCATGCTTCCAGGTTTTCCATTCAGATCCCAAAGTCGATTGCACTGATGCATCCCGGAGAGAGTCAATTTCATTCCATAGGATAGAATTGGACAGTTCCTTGAATCACAGAAAGCCAGAATCAACAAATGTTTGGAGACAAAAATATAAGATGATACAACTTAGCACCAAAAGGAAGGTGGGCAGCACAGGTGCAAGCTGAAGCCTAATGGCCCAGCAATCCACCATTTATCCTTGCATGAAAAAAGCAACCTATGAGACAGGGTTAACCTAAAATAGGGACAGGCTTACTTTACTTAAAGTTTATCTGCCCACAGGTTGAGTGGCATTCACTTTCTATGAAATTCAATCAGATACAGTTGTGCAAATCATGCAGTCCAGCAACTATAACAAATACATTAAATATGCATCGACTGGTTACTGGTTAAACATTCCAAAATTAATCATGAGAAGCAAAAACATGAATTGGATGTTTCTGCATTATAAATTAATTTTAGTTGATTTAGGTATGTTGACATTAACCTGCCATATTTTTTTCAATTTTTAAGAAATTCTAACGCATAGATGGATATATCACATGCCATATTAAGGAACAAAATTTATTCTATTATAACTTTGGCATAATGCGTATTACACCTGAAGCACAACCTGTAGTCAAATAAACACGTGTAGACAGCCAAGTTAACACATACCTCCCTTAGCAATTCAACTGATTCAGCACTACATGCAACCTGACATTGCTGTACCCAAGATTGAAAAGAATCCTGCAGCCAATCAGAATTTATGTACCGTTGCAATATCATCTGCAGCGAAGGAGAAGTGGCATTACATCATCATTAACAGGGGGGGGGGGGGGGAAGAAGTTGTTCAGAGTTTAAATTAATCCAAAGTTAAAAAAATTAGTAAATGGAAGCAAAATAAAAACAAATCCTGGTTCTAACATGTGCCAGGTGAAAAAAAGTCATGAAAAGACCAAATGCACCTAAATTTTACAATCTACAAAGAAAAGCACATTGAGCATGGAACTTGGCACATAATGAAAAAAGACTAAGTTCATAAACAAAGAAATGCAACTAAAAGTATTTAATTTCCAAGCAGTAAAGTGTATTCATAACTGCTACCTATCTCCCCCATCTATATGAACACAAGCATCAATGCATAAAAAACCAAAGAAACAAATGCGATGCTGTATCAATTAGTTGGGGAGAGGCTTGCTTTATAAACTGCAAGTTTTAATTGTTGTATTAGAGAAAGAAATAGGAAAAAATCTCAAGACTTAGAACCTACACTATCAAGGGGGAAAGGAGTTTACATTTTGAAGTTTCAGAAGCATTCTTCCTAGATCAGAATAACCAGTACACCGTGAAGCCTCCATGGCAAATTCCTTCCAGACCATCACATCATGAGCTGTGTCTATTAAAGCCTATAACAAGTTCGAAAGGACCAAAGAAATTTCAAGGAAACAGGAACAAAGGTATGAGTTCCCATCAGAGTTCAAAAAAAAAAACAGCAAAGCAGTAAAAAAAATACCTCGGAATGAAATTGGTCGACAATATTGAGCATGGCAACAGCCAACTTTTTCATTATAAACCGTCGTGCAACACTCAAATCTTTAACCAATTTTAGTCCAATTTTGTGAGTCCTATATGCAATAGGTTCTGGAAATTCATTGATCGGTTGGACGAGCATCATATCTGCCCAGGAATAATTCCTGGTGTGCGGAAAAAATATCACAAAATACTGCTTTCGATCATGAGTTGGTTTGGCTCTCAAAGTTGATAATGGCCAGTCTGCCCGTGCACATCTGATTCCTGCCTGCCACTTCCCTCTCCACTATACTTGCAAAATCATAGAAGTATCAGCATGAAAATCAAGCTCGGCACAACGGATAAAAAACACTTCCTTTTTAAAACGAGCAAATGAAGGACAAAACCAGGAGAGCCCCAAAAAGGATTGTGCTCCACAATCCAAGCCTCAAGATAAATTTTCAAGTACATGGCATGTGATGTCTTAAAATCAACAAATTCCATCTTTCAATGTATAAAGAAACTGCAGCATTTGCTAAAGAGTGTCTTTTATTTCATTTAAGTCAGACAATAAAAATTTAAAAAAAAAAAGTTACCTTGACCCATAGTGCCACAGATTCATCATGTTCTAGCCACTGAGGCTCTGAAAGAGATGGCTCTCCATATTTACAGTCGTTTGGTTCACTTTCAATGGTATCAATAATTAAATTAGAGTTTTCGGAGGCTGTACAGGGTTCTGTGCAATAATCCTGTACATTTATGCCATCTTCTTCAAAATCCTGAGAATCACAAGATAACCTTTGGCTCTCTACCTGAAAATCAGAATACGAAGCTCCACCTTTAGAGATGGATAATTTGTCCACCGTCCATTGGCCCTCACTTTGTCTTTCTATACGAGACTCTTCTACATGTTGCAATAAGTCATTTACTCTACCATCATTCATCTCAACTTGTTCTACACGTTTAAAATTACTAGAATCCCCATCATAAGTAAAATCTGTCCCTGAACTCTGTAGAGCACAATCAGATTCTCCAACATACTGAACACCGTTACAAGGAATCACATCCATATTTTAAACTAGAAATCTGCAGCCACACATAGCATGTAATGGTCATTCCAAACTCATTTCCCTGTTCAAGTGAAGGTCAACACATCAAACAGTCAGAAAAACGTTTAGAAAAGAAAAAAAGTTATACTCGTTTCCCTATTTTTCACTGTTGCTATTCATTCCCTTTATATTAAGTGAACATCCTTTAAAAAATCACAACTGGGGTTATCATTTCTCTCTAGAGTTAATAAAACTCAAAGACATTGAGTTGCCTAATGATTCCAAATCCCAGACCTAGTTACTTGCAATTTCTACTTCTTTATCTTTTTCGATATTAGTCCAGTAAAATTCTATCATTTCATAAAATAATAGAACCAGTCTGGATAAAGTCACTTCATTCTGTATCTCATCCAGGTCAGCTGATGTGCATAACTTACCATGGTTGCTTATTTGTAATAAATTTGCCAAGTGTTATCATTTCTTTCCCTAAATCTAACCTCATTAAATGAGCATAATCTATGCATATGCAATTACTTAAAAAAAAAAAAAAAACAGGTGCTGATATTAATATAAAAGAAGAGGAAAATCGTCTGCAAATACATTCAATTAAAAATTCCATCAAGTCAACTATTTAAAAAAAAATGATTGAATTGGATCTATCAAATTAATTAAATGCAGAAAATAACAAATACAGAATTCATCAAAATCTAGAGGTTTCTGCAAAATTGAAATCAACATGCAATCGCGCAGAAACATGTACATTACAGAGGTCTATGAAAGAAAAAAATTGAACTTTATTTCACTGTTTGCAATTATAAATCTGTAACACATAGCTTCTGCTACAGTACCAAGACAATGCAGCGCAACAAGACAACACATTAATCAAAACAAACATTATAAATTAATTGATAACAAAAATTAAAGAAGGCTCAGATCCTTGAAATCAAAAACCCACCTCAAAGACTCGATCTTTTTGCAGAGATTATCAGCTAAAACCCTAACCCACCAAACCCAGATACAAAATGTGCCATTGAACCCTGCCTTAACATCATTTCACCATTAATCGTTACGGTAATTGTAAGAACCCCATAATGGATTCACACTATCCAAAACCCACAACCAGATTTTGCACACGATCAACATCACGTGAAACATGCATGACCTAGAAGGCGCGGTCTATCTGATCCAAAATCAAATAAGAACCCCTTAATTAATTAAACCTAAAATCCATAAACAAAAGTCCTTAAATCAAAAAGGGTTTGTTTTTAATTGCATGTCTATTATTTTTCTCGAGGGTATTGAGGGTTTTTTCTTTCTTTTTTGCCAGGACCAGCACCAGCAGCTATATACCAGGCATACATACCAACAGCTATAGCTAGGTCTTACAATTGCTTGCAAGAAAATAAAATGTGACACACATACCTACATAACAACAACAATAATAATAATAATAAGTCAAAGACAAAATAAATAAGAGATGGGTATGGCACTGTAATGTAGCTTTAAAGAATAAGAGAGTGTGTTTGCAAGGAGAGATGACCTTTTTTTTTCCCAGGAGTGGTGTTGTTGCGTTGATAGGCTATGGCATCAAGGGCAACAAGGTTAACGGGGATTTGTGTGTGTTTTTTTAATTATTTCTTGGTTGCAATTTCCTATGTCTCTACCAAATTCGGCTAGGGTGGTGAGATGTGTTTCTGCGGGCAATTGGGCTGCTACAGGTCCCGTGACCAAAAACAAAAACAGGGAGGAAAGGAGAAACATATGTATATATATATCTAGAGAGAGAGCAACAAGAGGATGTGTTTACGAAGAGTTTTAAATGGATTGGGCAAGGGAAAGTGCTATTCTTTAGGGCTTTTTATGGGGTATTTCGGCTTATGTTTATGGTGTCCATGGGAGAGTGAAGGGGTAGAAATTCGTGGGCTTTATGCTAGAGACCATAATAGAATTATCAACAACGACGTCTTCGCATATCTTTGGTTTTCTTTTTCTTTTTTTTTTCTTTCACCATATTGATTGAGTAAATTATAGTTTTGTCTATAATTATTTTTTAAGTTAATTATTTTTTTTGAAAATCACCATTATCCAATGTTAATTGTTAATTCTTTTTTAAATTCTCATTTTGATCTCTTCAAATACAATTTTTTAATTTGTTTATAGCAGGTGAAATTGGAAATTTTGATTAGAGATAAAAGGTATTTTGAAAAAAAAATAATTAATTATCATTAAAAACTAATAAAAAGAAAATTGCAAATAAATATATCCTCCTACAAATTACAAGGCCAGCAAAACTACATTATACGTAGGGAAATGAAACAATATTACTAGTAATATTTAATTCAAGATCGTTATTAATTAATATGGAAATAAACCTATATTAAATGCTATTCTTTTTTTAAAGGATATTAAATGATTCTATATATGGTTATGTAAACATGATGATAAGGGTAAGATAATATTTTACAGTATAGTATTTGGGTCTCCATAATTCATTTGTTTTTTTCTTAACAAATCTTAAGCTCTTTAATTATAAACTCACAATAATGATAATAATGCCATTTTTTTTT
>Ga0325404_1004441_pt1 | contig 14910 bp, 3 predicted proteins | sample PopdelMetagenome_18_FD_205664 | JGI IMG/M metagenome (GOLD analysis project Ga0325404, IMG submission 205664) | Populus deltoides microbial communities from Bellville, Georgia, United States - Xylem-Control-R1 | ecosystem: Host-associated > Plants > Phyllosphere > Stem > Wood/Secondary xylem... | reverse complement strand
CCGCAGAGTGACCATAGCCTCAATGAGGAGCTCCAATTAGTATTGCAACCTTGGAAGGTTTAATGTCCATGATGAGTGGCTATGGTTCCTGCAGTATCTTTTGGGATTTAAAGCCAATTCATATTTGCATGATTCTTTTAAAATTCAACCTGAAAGAATTTATTCTCCATGTGAGAAAACTATTAACTAATTGCTAAACAAAAACGAAACTAAAATCCCCCCCCCTCCCCTAAAAAAACATCAATTAAACTATGACCATAATTATATATATATATATATAAAGCAATTTTTTTCTGGTTTTTTAGAATGGATGAAAATTATGACCAGAATTTCGGTGATTCAAGAGAAAATGTAGTAACCAATTTTTGTAAGTTCATTTATTTCTACATGGAAAATTTCTACCCAACCCAACCACTGCTCTGCATATAGCAGTACCTTTTGTTGAAGTGTACACTCGGATTGCAGGTGGGTATGTGATGCATTTATAGAGGATGAGATATTGGAAGCATTAATAAAATAAAAAAATATGCAGCACAAGAGCTGTCTTATTTATTGCTTCTCATGCAGAAAACTCTAAAATCGTAATGTGGCACAGACCCACATGCAAGGATGCAAAAGTTGCCTCAATATCTTCAAGTTTCTTTCCAAGGTCTACCATTCCGACCACTGTAAAAGTCCAAGAACATATAATAACAGTTGCACATGAAAAGGTGAATAGAGAAAAGAAATATATGCCCTGAAGGATTTAAATACGTTGTGATGAAATAAATAAACACATTCTATCATCGATAGCATTTGGCATGTGTATATTCAGAGAAAGGAAAAGCAAATTAGTCTAACCACAACGTTGCCTCCACCAGAAGCAGGAAATCTGAGGGGCATGCTGATCTTGTAGTTTCCACCTTGCAAATCAATTACAACACCACCCAAGTCATTCACACCAGGGAGCAACTGAAGCCCATTTTGCACTTGAAAGGCATCATTCAAAGCATTCAATATGGCATCTCTGCTGTCTTGAACCCCAGCTGGATCCGCTCCATAGCCAATTGGATAAAACACTCTCCCACTCTTAAAAATGAACATCCATATATATATCAATAAAAATGCATCGACGTGTGTGTGTGTGTGTGTGTGTGTCAAAAACACACGAATATCTAAATATACAAATGTAGTGCTGTACTGTCCAGTTATACATATAATTGGAGGGGGAAATGACTTCCTACCTGTTTGGTTTGTGAGACGGCCGGGGAAGGTGGTGGAATGGGACTGCTTGAGGCCACCATTTCTTGAAGCTTTGCTTGGAATTCTACCAGCTCATGTTTCTTGATGAAACAAGTTGTTTCTTGCACCGACCACAACAAAAGGAAGCACAGCGTTGAGATGTTTTTTAAGGCTATCTTCAACCCCATATTTGGAGACAGGCGGGGAGAGAGAGAGAGAGAGGAGCAAGGTCGTTTGAAATGTTCTCTCTTTCTTAAAAGGTGCCACCCAACTATACTTCCTCTGGCAACCATACTAGAGTCCGGTTTTGGGTTATACTTATACAAGATGATTCAAATTAACTCACATAAACTTAAATCAACTTTAAAAAATTAAAAAATAATCTATATGAATATAGACTATATATATTATTAAATTTTAAAAAATTATTTCAAAATATTTTCTATTTTACGTTCAAAAAATATTATGTTAGTATATTATCCTTTTAAGTTGAAATATTTAAATTAAAAAGGTTTTTTATCCCACATTAAAAAAACATAACTTTTTTCTTGTGAATATAGAGTATATATACTAAAAGACTTCAAATTTCATATTGAAAAAATAATGTTTTTTCTTGTGAACATATATATATATATATATATATATATATATATATATATATATTAAAAGGTTTCAAATTCCACATTGAAAAAATAAAACATTCTTCTAGTATTTATATAATAAATTTTAAAAATGATTAACAACCAACTAAAAAATATATAAAAAAAAGATCTATGGTTAGGAAAAAAAACACATTTGAAAAAAAAAACAGGTCTCAACCAGGTTTTGCCGGGTCACCCGGGTTTTTGCTCATCTCGATCTTTTATCTTACCCGGACCGGTCCAACCACTAGGTCAACTTGGTCTCGGGTTAGTCCGTCAAGCCAGTCTGGGTTTAATAACTATGCTAGGAACCCCTCATAAATTTAATTTAATTTATAGGGTTAAATGAATTTTTATTTTGAGTATTTTTTAGGTATTAATTTGAATTTGAAATAAAATTTAATTTAATTTATTAAAAAATAAAAAGGTAAATCATATGGGAGAACTTTTGATTTTTTATAATAATTAACATTGAAAGTAATATTTTAAAAATACAAACATAATAACACAAATTCTATTTTTACTCTGTCTCTCTCTTTTATCTTTTTTTTTTCCTCTTAAAAATCCATTGCAGCATTGCATCTTTTCTTTCTTTATAGCCTCAAACCTCATCAAGATATTTTTATTCCTTATAAAATATGTTATTAATCTTTTCTTTTCTTTACTTTTTTTGTTTTTGTTTTCTAGAACTTTTTTTTTTCAACATTCCAATGAAAGAATTTTGATTGAAATTTTTTTTAACAAATAAATATTTTTTGATATTTTTCAGAAAATATTTAATGAAAATTGACATGAGATAGGTTTATTTAAAATGCCTATATTTTATTTCATTTTAAATAAATATAAGAATTCATATAACAAAAGAAAATGATTTTTATAACCAAAATGATTTCTAAATTAAAGGCTAAATAGTTAAGATTATAATTGAATTCAGTTTTATAATTTAATATTTTATTCCAAACATAATAATTATAAAGAGTTATCAATTGAATTTAAATTTGTTTATAATCTGAATTGAATTCAGCAAGTGATTCGATTCTAAACAAGTCTTTTATTATATAGTCTATATATTGCAATTCTTATATATAAAACTGCATTCCTCACTGCAATTCTCTAGATAAATCTCTTCACGAAGGAATAACTAAAAACTTAAGACTTAAAGAAAGGTCTGCAAACAACAAATGATAAAAAAAAAATTAATATGATAAAAAAAAATTAATATGATATGATATTCGAACACATTAATTGCTTTCTCTTTATGTAAGATGTTTTCGGTATGTTTTGTTTGAGATGTTTGTATAGTTTTACTTGAAAATGAAATGGTGTGCAAAAAGGGTAAGCAAACATTGGATTATGATAGGGTTACCTATACTATTATTAATTAATTGGATAATTTTAAAAAAAAATACTCATATGTTAACAAAAATCTATTTTTGCTTTATCTTTCTTCTAATTTTTTTTTTTATTTGGCAAGGAAATAACTTAGACAGTAAGCACAAGAATATAGAATAAAAAAAACGATCACATGGAAACCCTAACACACAATTTTATTACTGAATATTTCTTTTCAAGTAGTCTTCCTCTCTATGAGGTTTACAAATCCTTAAATAAATTCAAAATCTAAAAAAAAAATTAGAAAACTTAAAAATAAAGGAAAAACAATAAAAGTTATAAATAAACTAGAAAAAATATCTTGTAGAGGTATAATCTAAATAGAAAAAATAATTATAAATTAAATAGACAAATATAACAAATATTGAATAGAAACTCCTAATTCTTTTTTTAATTGATTTTTTTTATTTTATCCTTCAATATTCAGTTGATTAAAAATTGGACTATGTATTTTTTTCAATTTGTTTTATATGGAGTTATTTTGATCTCATAATTATGGTTATGTGTATGAAAGGTTAACCCAGATTGATTCAAGTAGTTTTTTTTTAATTTTTTTTTAATTTCATCATTCAACATTTAGTTAATTAGGAATTAGCCTTCATAAGTTTTCTTATTTGTTTTTTATAAAGTTATCACAATCTCATGATCTAGATCGCAAAGTCGTTAAGTTAATCCGGGTGGATCCAATATGTCGTTATCTCAACATTTAAAAAGAAATAACATTAAATATGTCACCATATCAATATTTTAAAAATGTGTTGTTTAATATGCATCATGTTTTGAGTTTATAATTTACTCTTTTTTATTAGAAAATATATTAGTAACGCTTGAATATTTTTTTACATTAAAAATTTTGATCTGACCTACAACATAATACTAGTTAATGAATTATTTTTTTCTAGTCTTGACATTAATTCAAATGTATAGAATATCAAATTAGGAGTTTAGTTGACAACAAAATAAGGATTTTTTCAAAGGATATTCTTCCCTTTTTTTTTTCTTTAATTTATCACTTTCAAATTTTCTTAAAAAAACGTGGTAACCTATGAACACTCTTTTAAGGAAAAAAAACCTATATTAATTATTCAAATTAATGATTTGGTTCATTAAAATAACGAGTAACGAGTAAACGAATCACTGAGCTAATAAATTTCAAACCAGGACAGCGTTTCAATTAGAGTTTTCAAAAAATTTGAAAATATTTTTTAAAAAAATAAATTTATATTTTTGGATTGTTTTAATATACTAATATTAAAAATGAGTTTTAAAAATTCTAAAAATATATATAATATTTTAATGCATTTCCAAGTAAAAAGCACTTTGAAAAGCAATTAATTCCTTTGTATACCCCCTAAAAAATCTAGCTTTAATTAGTTTGTGTTCCTTTATATATTTATTTATGTTTTTGGTTCTTTAATGTTTTATTCAACTATTAATACATGGTGTAGTCTTAAGTTATAACTTATAGTTAAGGAAAAGCAATTTAATTATAGATATAAGGAAGCGTTTGGTTATTATTCTGAAACAAAAAAAAATTGAGACAGACAGTGAAAACAGAAATGTGTTTAGTTGAAGAAACAAACAAAGACGTAAAATAAATTTGTCTTTAAGATATTTTTTGAATGAATTTTTATACTTTCAAAACAGGAAGTATAGAGAGGACATGTCTCCAGAGACAATATTTATTATTTTTTATTCTTAAAATATCTTTGTAAAAAACTTACAATTTCAAAAATGTCCCCCGAATACATGTAAAATAAAAATATTTATTATTATAATTTTAAAACTCAACTCAATGGTCGATCTGGAGCAAAGCTCGGGTCACGAGTGGTGTTGATTGTTGACCTGATTCTATATAAGGGAAAAAATAGTTCTTATCATAATTTTAAAATTCGACTTGGGGGTTCATCCGAGATAAAGCTCGAGTCACATATTAGAATGGTCAATTCAGGTTGACCAAGGTCAATATAAAATAAAAATGATTATTATCATAGTTTGGAAACTTAATTTGAAGGTAAACCCTGGGCAAGGTCCGGGTCATAGATCAAGAGTGTCAACCCAAATTGACCCAAGTCGATATTAGGATAAAATTTGTTATTATCATAGTTTTAAAACCTAATTTAGGGGTCGACCGGGGCATGACTCAGGTCACAAGTCGAGAGGTTCAACACAAGTTGACTCGAGTCACCATATGGATAAAAGTGGTTATTAACATAGTTTTAAAATCCAACTCGAGACAAGGTTCATGTCACGAGTCAAGTTTTTGACCCATGTTTTATCCCGGGCTGACTTGAGTTTTTGAACGGGTCAGGTCGAATCAATTCTTCCTCTATTTTTTTTAAACTTGAACAAGTTCAGGCCCGAGTCAACCAGTCAAGTCAGTCCTAGTTTTATAACTAAGGTTATTATAATATTATTAATTTCAACACTCAATATAAACTAAAGTGAAAAAAAATATCTAATTATTTTTTAAAACATGTGAGTTTGACAACAATATATATTAAGAGTAAAATAGATTTTTTTATATTTTATTTTGTCTTGTCTATCATAATCAAAAAGGATACAAAGACAGTTATTTTATCTTGTATATCACTACCAAATACATTTTTTTCTTTATCTTTTTTTATGTTTTATCTCGTATGTTTTTATTGATTCTGTTTTTTTTATCTCGTAATAGTAACTAAACACTACCTAAATAATCATAAACGTGGATATAAATTATCATAAGATTTGTTTTGGGAGACCATTGAAAAACCAATTCACATATTTTATGTAACATGGTACAACGATCGCGATCGAACTGGAACACCCCAATACAAGAAAGCCAGCCATTTTGAGGGCGACAAATCATTAACCCATGAATAACTACACAGAATTTTTTCAATATCTTTTGAATAAATTTTTTCTCATTTCAATTAGGATTTTATTTTTTTTTGCACCCCTCATATTACATTTCATTCCATTTTTTTTCTTCATAAAATAGCATTTATTTTGTACATATTTATTTATAAAATGCAAACAATACCGAAATTTGGTGATAATTAATTATCAAGAAATCAAGCTTAATCATATAAGAATGTCTGATAAAACAAATACCAAGAAATTAATATGTAGCTCTTTTATGAATTTTTTTTATTATTTTTTGACAACTCTTAAGGAAAGACACGATTTTCATATAATATTTAATAGCTAAAATAAATAAATCTAACATAATGGTTGTCGAACACCTTTCGGTTTAGTGGTAGAAATCGGAAAAAATAAATAATTCAACGGATCTTTCATTTTCAGCTTGTTTGACGGCCTTGAATATTTCGGGATTTAGGCCCTTCGGCTTTAAATGGGCTTTTAATAAGGACGAAATAATACACTAGCATCCATTAAGTTATATGATCCAACCCAGCTTCTAATCCAGCCTAAGATTTGGATTATGGATTAGGCTTATCAATTTTGCATGTTAGGTTGATTTAAGTTTTAACTTTTTAAAAAAATTCTGAAATTAGATTGTTCTAATAAATATAAATATATATATTCAACATAAAACCTAGTATAAAATAAGCTTCAAGTTGGTTGATTATCGGATTGACCCACGAGTTAATATGACTATGGTTTTGAAGTTGCATGCAATTTTTCTTTTTCTTTTTCTTTTTCAAAACCGGAGAGAATACCTTGTACTATTAACCTAGTCTGTCCTGATGAAGTGGCCCCAATGATATGGGGCTTTAGCAAAGTTTTACACAATAAAAAATTAGAGTTGTAGCCCGTTTGTTTATTGTAAATTAATTTTTTTAAAAAAATAAATTTCAGAAAAGTAAATTATTTTTAGATGTTTAGTAGTGTAATGAAAAATAAGTTAGAAAATGTTTTCCAGTATTTGGTTATGTAATGAAAAATAAGCTGGAAAATAACTTATTAATGTTTTATTTTTTTCAAGTTTATTAAAATAATGAAAAAAAAATCTTACAAATTAAAAAGTTGAATGAGAATGAAATTGAAAAAAAAATAATTTCATAAATTATCTCAAAATAAAATAAATAATAATCAAAATGATAGAGATCAAATCTAAAAAAAATTGAAAGATGAAGAAATTAAAATAATAATAATTAACATTTCATAAATTATTTCAAATAAAATAAGTAACAATCAAAAGAATGAGGATCAAATTTGGTATAATCAGCAAATAATATGACATTTCTAAATTTTTAACAACTTCCAGAAAGTGTTTTCCGTCCAAAATAAAAGGAAAATATTTTTCTAGAAACCAAGCCAAACTTTTCTTTGACCGGAAAATGTTTTTCGTTGACCAACTTTTCTAATTATAAACAAATACAAAAAAACTTGAAAAGTAATTCCCTGAAAATCACTTTTTAAAAAACAAACATAGTCATATTTAACTTGGTTAAACATGAATGATCTATAACTTGGTAACTTGATATAACCTAAGTAAACCAGGTAAACCTCGATATATTTTTCAATCTACTGTAATTCTCCTTTATTTCACACTTCCGAGAGTAAAATAGGTTGCTCATCTTTTTTAAAATCATACTAATGATTTCATAACAATTTTGCTTTGAAAATAATTATTTATATATATATATATATATATATATATATATATATATATATATAGATTTAGATATTTGATTAGTGAAATTGGAGATTTTATTAGACACAGGATATAAAAAAGAGAAAATACAAGTTCTTCCATTTGATATTTATTCATCTATTTTCTTAACCTTTAATTTTGAACTCTGCTTAAAAACTGAAATTGCTAAGTTGTCATTCATTAACTCTCTCGTAGCTCTATGGCGTGGTGTGATCAGTGGAGCTGAAAACTTTGTAAACCCTTCAGCTTCCATAACATTAAATTGGAACGTTTCAAATTTCAGAAGAGTATACAGATGCAATCCATACGGTGGCGTTGCGAAGGGAGATTATGGAGGTGGCAATAAAGAGAAGGGAAAAGATGGTGGTAGTGAGATAGATCACAGAGGAGGAAGATGAGTTTGAGATGGTCTTTGATTTTTGTGTTTGATTCAGTGACGGAGATGAATTTAAAATCGGGCTCTAGTTTTTATAATCCTTTTCTAAGAAAAACAAAAATTAATGGATCAATCTAAATTAACCCTAGAGGGGCCACGGCCCAAGAAGAAAATTGGCGTCCATATTCTTTTATTCCTGTCTGCTGCGACCCGATGTTCGGCGTGCTATTTGGTATTCTTCCTCTGCTCAAATTAATGAAAATTTTACAGCAATATTTTCCAAATCGCACTTAAAGAATTCAATGATATTTCTTTTTCCAAATCACTTATTTTTATCCAACAATAAAGAATATTTACGAATTAATTGGATATTCTTAATACCACATCATCCATCAAATTCATTTAAATTAAACATCTTTTTTTAATAAACACGAGTTTGAATTCCCTCAAAATTACTATAAGTTTATATAATTATTAATTTTAAAAGTTATAGAATTAATCAATATATCAACAAACTAGTTGAAACACTCCCATATTAATAAATAAAAAATGACTCGTCTTCTCAACTGATTGAACTCTGGCCTTGTGGGCTGGACATATGAAACCCTAATTCACTGGTGGAGTTTAATTACTCCAGTTAACATGAGATTTGGTGGGGATTAAAAGGGGACACGCCTTCCAAAATTAATAGACAGAAAGACTGCAATTGGGTGTTTTGAGTAATTCAATACGCTCAATTTATTAAATTTAGTAGTTCGATGAATTAAACGAATACAAAAACTGCAGCCCACGTTAATATACTGTTCCTCAGGCAGAAAAACGAAACAAAAATATCCCGGCGAAATTAAGGATAGAAAAAAGAGGGAGGGCCGGCCGTATCATACATGTGCACGACATTATGTCAATATGACAAGCTTACAAACCGAGGAGAGTTGCTGTGTATAAGGACGATAGGGACAAAATGACCCCTCCTATCTAAACCCTAAAATACTGAAAGGACATCCTATTTTACAGAAAATAATAGCTCGTCTTGTAATTTGGGATTTCCTGTGTTCAAAAGAATCGGTAGAACACAGCAAATAGGGATAGGAAAGGGCAAACACAAACCCCAGAATCATCATTATCATTTAACTTTTTTAGTTCATATCACGAAACTGTTCAAGATGTTCTTATTTAAGGATTTTGGCTCCCTACAGTGGCATTTGGAGAGGAGAAAATATCCATTTGTTTGACTTCGAAAGACCTGGTCACCATCTGATTTTGTTGTGTTTTAACTGTGTTAATTTTAAATGTGATTTTTATTTAAAAATATATTAAAATAATATTTTTTATTTTAAAAAATTATTTTTAATAATAGCACATTAAAGTATTTAAAAACATTAAAATTTATTAATTTAAAATAAAAAAATTATAATTTTTTTAAAAAAATACTTTTAAAACATAAAAATAAACAAATTGATTATCTATATTGCTTAGAATACAAAAATAGTGTATTCAATTAAAAAGCTGAGACTAAATTGTATTGAAAATATTTTTAGGGGGTGATGTGTTCTCAACTTTATATTATTTTGTATTTTTATATATTTTTTATATAGGATAACGTTTATTAGCACTCTCTATCATGATTGAGTGATTTATTTTTATATTTATATCTTATTTGTTTGTTAGAAAATATTTTTATTTTTTAAAATGAATTCTGGAAAAGTAAATTATTTTTTGATATTTGATAGTATAATGATAAATAAAATAGAAAACATTTTCCAGTGTTTGATTATGTCATGAAAAATGAGCTGGAAAATAACTTATTAATATTTTATTTTTCTCAAATTTATTCAAATAATGAGAAACAAATCTTACAAATTAAAAAGTTGAAGGAGAATAAAATTGAAAAAAAATATAATTTCATAAATTATCTCAAATAAAATAAATAATAATCAAAATATTAGAGATCAAATTTAAAAAATAAAAAATAATAAAAGATGAAGAAATTAAAATAATAATAATTAACATTTCATAAATTATTTCAAATAAAATAAGTAACAATCATAAGAAAAAGGATCAAATTTGATAGATAAAAAATTTGAATAAAACAATAATAAGAAAAAAACAAATAACAATTATAAAAACGAGGACCAAAGTTAATATAAAAATTAAATTTTAAGAGATGAAATTGAAAAATAAATATTCAAAATAAAATAAATAAATATATATATATAGCAATCAAAAGTTTGAAGATTAAATTTGATATAATCAGCAAATAATATGACATTTCTAAATTTTTCACAACTTTCAAAAAGTGTTTTCCGTTAAAATTTTTCAGGAAAACACTTTTCTGGAAACCAAGCTAAATTTTTCTTCGACTGAAAAGTGTTTTCCGTTGACCAACTTTTTAATAGTAAACAAACACAAAAAAATTTAAAAAATAATTTTTTTATAAAATACTTTTTATAAAATAAACATAGCCTTATTTATTGAAAAGTTCTTTACAAGTTACAATGGTTAGCACTACAACATTTTAAAGATCTACTGTCTTTCTCGGCCAAAAAAAACAAAAAACCAAGAAGAAGAAGAGGAGGATAGATTTAAAGTATGATGTCCACTATTTAAAAAATCTTGTTTTTTTAGCAATAATTTATCATGCACGATTCGTTCAATATATTTAGGTCAAAACTACATCGTTCATCAATGTTGCTGTCAGTCATTTCAAATTTTTTTTACATAATATTCATAGCGTGTTTTTTTTTTTAATCACAGGTTATAAATATAACATACTTTAGATAATAATTTTTAAAAAAATATTAATACAACGACATGTAAGATGATATATTTTTTAAATATTAAAGTTGTTATATATTGAATCAATTCGGGTTAATTTATCAAATCTATAATTCAAGTCGCGAGAATATGATAACCCTATAAAAAGCAAATCAAAATAAATTATGAAAGTGAAATTTTTTAAAAAATATTAAATTAGAAAAAAGATAAAAAAAAATATCTGGTTCACCCCGGGTTAATTTGTCAAAATCACAATCTTAGTCATAAGACCGGGATAACCACATAAAAAACAAATAAAAAAATTTATGAAGTTCAATTTCCAACCAACACAATGTTGAATGATAAAATAAAAAAACAATTAACAAAAACACAAAACTCAAGTCAATTCAAATTAACCTATTAAACCCACAACTTAAATAATGAAACCGAGATAACTTCATAAAAAATAAATATGAAAATTACAAAGCTTCATGTCCAACAGATTCAATATTAAAGTTTGAAATTTAGAGGAAAAAATAGATTCATGAGATCAAGATAATTTCATAGTAAGTAAATTGAAAAAAAAAATATGAAACTCAATTCCAAAACAATCTAATATTAAAGTATGAAATAAAAAAAATCTAAATTAAAAAAGATTGAGTTGTTGAAGAACAAAATTGAAAAACAAAATCAATAAAAATACTACTTAGAAAAATAAACAGGGTTAGCCAAAGTCAACATGCTAAACTTACGACACGAGTCATAAGATTTGGATAATTTCATGAAAAGCAAATCGAAAAAAATTACAAAGTCTAATTAAAAAATGACCTAGAAAAAAAAATAGAAGCAACTCAAATCAACGTATTAGACTCGCGACTTGAGTCATGAGATTAGTATGATATTGTGGAAAGCAAATAAAAAGGTCACGAAGCTAAATTTTCAACTAACTTAATGTAAAAAGATGAAGTCGTAAAAAAATAAACTAGAAAGCAAAAAAAAATAACCCGAGTTACCTCGGATTAACCTATTAAATTCATGATCTAGGTTATGAGATTAAGATAAATTCATGAATTACAAATCAAAAACAAATTGTGAAGTCTCACTTCCAACAAATGTAGTGTTGAAGTTAGAAATCGAGAAAGCAAAACTAAATCTATGAGATTAATATATAACCTAGTAAGAAAAAAATATATAATTTTCAAAATAATTTAATATTTAAAGATAAAGTTGATAAAATATTAAATGAAAAAATAAAAATTAAGTTGTTGAATGTTTAAATTGAAAAAAAAAACAAAAAACACAAAATATAAAATATAAAACACAATTATAACAAATAGTATCTTTTATGAGTATAGCTACGTTTATCTAGCCATACTCATTAGTGGTGTGTTAATCATAAGAGACTAGGAATTGTAATATATTTTTGCAAAATTTAATTTTAAAAGCCGACTAATATACAATTATTTTTTCTTTTTTTCTTTTTTCAATTTGTGACTAGAAAGTATCTTTATTTCAATTTTCATTGAAGTAAGTTATTTATTCTATATTTGAAATGCACATACATAAACTAACTTCTTACCAAGGATCATAAGAAAAGACACAGGTTATTAAAGAAAAAGATTAAAAAAAAAATTTGATTATTGTCTATAGAAGAAAGGTTGGAGATGATAAATATATAAAAAACATGTTTCTTGGTATTTTTTATTTAAAAAATATGAAAATTCATTTTAAAATTGTGCTAAAAACATATTTATTTTATATATTTATTTTTATCTCTTCAACAAAATATATTTTTGTATCTTTTATATTTATTATTTATGTCACGAAACATTAATCAACTACCATATTAAAACTTTTTGCATTTTAAATAATAGATGCGAAGATCTAGCTACCAAGCTCCAAAAAAATATAAATATAATACTTTTGACAAAAATATAAACTAATGATGCATAAATACATAAAAAAAAAAATAGTTTTGTTATATTTTTAAACTTTGAATGTGGATGGGTTAATGCTGCTTAAAATGGCAAATTTCAGTAAGAAATTAATTAGCGACCATTATAATAAATACACTTTAATTTAACAAATTGCACTATTAATATTGTTCTATATATAACTAATCAGTTGAGTGTTTTGCTGTTGAGAACAGTAAATATGTTATTTAGAAAAAATTGCTAATATTAACTAAATACTAAAATGAAAAGAGAATATTTTCCATAAAAGTAGAAGACAAATAAATATACAAGTATTTAATGTTGACATTTCCTTTTAATTTATACTTTTTTTTTAATTCTAGAGGTTATTTTTTTTTTACCAAGAACAAATAATTTTTGTTCCTATAAATCTATCGTGCAAATACAGTTTATTTATATCAATTATAAAAGAAAAAAATAAAGATAAATTATAATAATTTCTTTGAAACATTATAAAATTATAAAAATAAAAAAATAATTGAAATTTCTAAAAGGTGAAGTAAATAATTTTTAAAACAGAGAGAGGGTATTATTTTAATATAAAAAATTAACGTAAAGTAAAATATATATAAAAAAAGGATATTAATTAAAAAGATAATCAAAATTAAAAAAAAAAGGCTGAGATTTGTTGGTGCCATGATATATTTGTTTTTGTTTTGGATGGAGCGAACTACTTGTCATTGTCAACCATGTTCTTTGGTCACCTTCAACGAGCTTGAAATCAAAGTTTGAGTTCTTATACCACGATAACTTATCTTTAACCTATCATCTCTCAAAAACATCTAAACAAAACCTTAAAACATTAAAAAATCAATTTTTAAACCTAAAATATTTATAAAAATGATTCCAAAACACAAATTTAAAGAAAAAATTATTCTCAACATCGATCCGTTTTTTTCCTTCAAGATGAAAAGTAAAAAATACATCAATAGAACTTCTCTTATCGGATAAATCCATTGGCACCAAAAACATGTTTTTTTTTTTGAAGTAAAAACCAATGACTTTCTTTTTTTTATTTTGTTTTTCAATGATTTGTTTTCTTCTCTCCCAAACAAGGGACTTAGATGTGAATAAATTGAAGTTTTGGATAAAAAAATATAATTTTTCAAACTAAAAGGACCAAAATAGAATCTGAAAAAATAAATCTCAAGACATTTGTTTTCCAAAAGACGCTAAACAAACAACACTAGGTCAAAAAAGGTCGTGTTTTCCCTTCATTTACAATTTTGGTCTGTTAGTTTGTAAATTTTCATAAACAAAATCTTTTTGTGCAAAATTAAGCATCCTTCCAATGCTGGAATGATTTTTTCGACTACGAGATAATCCGGTTAAAAATAAATCAAAATAGATTATTAAATTCAATTCTTAATAAATATAATGTAAAAAAATAAAATAAAAAAATAAAAAAATTAAATAATAAATGTAGAAAGAATTCGAAGAAAACTTTTTTTTTTACAAATCACAGTGTTTTTTCACTTTACAACCCTCCAAGCATAATATCTTTTAGGTTTTGTTCTTGGAACTTATCATGTTTACGATAATGATTTACTTTTTACAAAGATTAAAAGAAAGGGTGTTTGTTCTTGAAATTAAGATTTAATATAATCTAATTATATACAAAACTCAATCATAAAAATCTAATTTTCGACAGGTCCCATATACAAACCCCAACCACAAAAACAAAAACACCTTAAATATGACTATGCCAACTTGTGCACTAGCTTTATCTTTATTACACTGTAATTTTTTAAACTTAATTAAATAAAAAAATATGAATTTAATTTTCAACGAGTAATAGTAGAATAAATGAAAAAAAAATAATTTTTACTTTTCGGTAAGAAACATGTCTTTTAGAATATATAATATTTGCGAGACAGATTTGCTTCACTCCTTATTAAGAAAAGAAGTTACCTCGCTTGTTTTTTTAATTTTGGAAATTTTTACTTTAAG
>Ga0325404_1004436_pt1 | contig 14915 bp, 12 predicted proteins | sample PopdelMetagenome_18_FD_205664 | JGI IMG/M metagenome (GOLD analysis project Ga0325404, IMG submission 205664) | Populus deltoides microbial communities from Bellville, Georgia, United States - Xylem-Control-R1 | ecosystem: Host-associated > Plants > Phyllosphere > Stem > Wood/Secondary xylem... | reverse complement strand
TTTGCCTTCCTTTTCCTTCACTTTCTCCCTAAATTGTGCAAGTAAACCTGTCTATCGTTTGTACTTTGTTGGGTCGTTGCCAAGGCGCGTGGGAAGCAGCTTGGTAAAATATAATTATAATGTGAAGCCTAGCATACATGTTAGCCCTTTCAATGAAATCCAATCTTGTGCTAAATAAATAAAGGATAACATCGTTAACTTGATTGGTCACTTCAATTAGTTCCTTTACGTTGTTTCCGACATGTAATCTGGCGCGGATACCGAGGGTAGGAAGATGCCTGCATTTTGCGTGGAAGACAAGACCATACATTGATTAGGGTATTTGTTCATCTTTATAGCACGTGGAAGACAAAATAATGAAGAAGGCTTCTGATGTCCAAGTACACCCTTCTATGGTAGTGTCTTGCAAGGGTGGTAAGAAAAATTATTTCAATATATTTTTTACTGAAAAAAACAACTACTACAGTAATACACACGGTCAATAATAAGCTAATCTATATATATATATATATATATATATATATATATAGAGAGAGAGAGAGAGAGAGAGAGAGAGAGAGAGGTGGTAGTTACATGATAAATTTTACAGTATTTATAAAGTAATTACTAATACTTTTATTTTATTAACCCATTTTTTGAAAAGAAAAACGGGTAAAAAAATCACATTAAGTGATAAAAATATTTTCATTCCAACTTAAGTTTTATTTTTTTATTTTTCCTTTTGTTTTTACTTATGTTTTCTTTTGTATGAAGTGTGTGTTTTAGTATTGTCATAGTTTTTTTAATTGCAATTTGAAAAAATAAGTTTAGGAAAAATTATAAATTGTAATTTTTTAACCAATGTTTTAAAATTGAGTTTTAAATTAATTTGTGATTAAGATAAAAAAAAAAATTCACACTATACCGCATCACAATAACGAACAGGGATGATTTTCATGTTTGCTTTGCAGTGTATAGTAAAGTCTTTTCTTTTAAGTAAAAAAAAGAAGTTATTTTCTACTGACAATAGTCTTTAGCCATTTTTGTTCTTTCATAATATAAAATAAAATAAAAAAGAACATTGTCGCCATGACAATAGTGGCCACAATAAATATTTCGGTTTCGGGTGGATAATACTGGACCCATGACCCATATTTGAAGGTGGGTCAAATAGGCCCAACTTGACAAAATTCAAAAATCAGCCCATCCCTCTTTTCCTATTTCAGGCCCAAATTGCATATTAAAATCTTAAACGTAGGGACTAACGTATAAGCAACTACAAAATCGAAGGACTTTAGAAGTCTAATTTGTTACTCGTTATAAAAATATCTCTCAAAGCCATAAAATAAACCAAAAACAGTAGAGGAGAAACACGGCTGGCGCCTAGGGTTTATTGTTCTCTGGTTCTCCGTCTCCCTACAAGCTTCTCCTGGTACATTCTCAGATCTCCCTTTCTTTCACTTATTTATCTAATTTTTTATGACAATATATTTAGTGCTTACGGCCCATGAAGTCCTTTTCGTCTATTTTATAAGAATCCGGCGTGCAATTTTTTTTGTTGTTTCTTGCTGTTCTTGATTCTTGGAAGTTTTTATCTTGTGTTGCTTGAGGTTTAAAGAGAGAAAAAGATCAGGTTTTTCGAACTGGGTTTTTGTTTATTTTGACAGATATAAAGAAACAATGTCTCGTGTATATGTCGGTAACTTGGATCCAAGAGTCTCTGAACGTGATCTCGAAGATGAGTTTCGCCGATTTGGTGTGATAAGAAGGTTGGCTTCTTGATCCTTTTTTCCTGTTTTATGGAATCTTGAATACGGGTTGTTTTGATAATGATGATTGCCTATCTGGTTATTGAGTTATGTATAGTGTCTGGGTTGCGAGGAGGCCACCAGGTTATGCGTTTATTGATTTCGATGATAAAAGGGATGCACAGGATGCTATTCATGAATTGGATGGTATGCGTTTTTTCCCCTAAGTTTAGTTTTATAATTGTAAGTTTTTTGTTTGAATCTTTGGTTATTTAACTGCATGACATGGTAAAGGCGTAGAAAACATTTCACGTTTTCTATTTGTCTTTTCTTTTGAGTAGGTTGAAGATCCACCCCTGTTGTGTATCAATTTTATTCATCTCTATCTTTCTGTAATGCTTGTATAGTATGTATCACATAAGCTATTTGGTTTATTTTGCCGAGTTTCATTTTAGTTGTTAATCAATTGTTTTTGGAGCAGGAAAAAATGGCTGGAGAGTTGAGCTTTCTCACAACTCTAGAGGAGGAGGAGGTGGTGGTGGTGGACGAGGAGGGGGTCGTGGTCGTTCTGGTGGTTCTGACTTGAAGTGCTATGAGTGTGGGGAACCTGGTCATTTTGCTCGTGAGTGTCGCTTGCGTGTTGGTTCAGGAGGAGGAGGAGGAGGAGGAGGTAGACGACGTAGCCGCAGCCCTAGATATCGCAGGAGCCCAAGCTATGGTCGAAGGTGAATTTTTGAAACTTATGTTGCCTTCAATATATGTGTATCTATGATGTGTATGCGTGCTTGTAAATTTCCCTTTGTTTTGATAAAGGGGAATTATCTTTGGTGTTTTTGCACCTGTTTAAATTCTTCTTTTGCACGCGTTGCTCTGGAGCAGGAGCTACAGCCCTCGAGGACGATCCCCCAAGCGCCGCAGTCTGTCACCTCGTGGGCGCAGCTATAGCAGGTCACCACAATACCGTGGACGTGAAGAGCTCCCATATGCCAACGGGTGAATTTTTTTAGTGAACTTCCTGTAATTTCCAATTGTCATTGTTAGGACCTTGTCCTCAACCATGTTGCTTGCTTATGTTGATTTACTAATGGTTGGTGGTTCCGTGTTTTGTGCAGAAATGGCATCAGGGATCGGCGCCGAAGCAGGAGTTAAGAGTTGCTGCCTAGGCGACTTGGCTTTGCTTGGAGAATACTGAAATTAGTGTGTTTATTATGTTTGGACTTCAGTATGACTGTTTTAAACGGGCAACGCCCTCAGCCTCTTGGATTTGGTTAAGTTTTCTTCATACTTATTACTATGTTAATCTTCTTTAAGCTATGCAGGATAGTTGTAGGCTTATCAAGAAGAAGGCTCTGTAGGTAGTTGTTATGAATTTATTGAGACAGGTTGCTTCTGAGAGTGGTGCTAAAACTTTATGCTTTTGTTTTTGTGTTGAGGTTTCTTCTGGGTCTGCTTCATTGGTTTTGTGCTTCTCTACACTTGAGGTTTCATTCTTGGCCACCCTGCATTGGGGTCTTCAATTTTGATTGTTTGGGGGTCCCTGCTAAACTGCTTGTCTACATTCTTCTGTTTGATTGCACTTCGGCTGTGATGCGCCTCCCACAAACTCTAGTGGCATTTCTTTTAGTTAACTTGAAAGGATAGAGAGCTGCTTCAAATCTTCAATATTGAATGTTTGGGCTCCCTGCTAAACTAAGTGCCTACATGCTTCTGTTTGATTGCACTCCCAGCTGTGATGCTCGTTCCTCAAACTCTAATGGCATCCCATTTAGTTACCTTAAAAGGATAGAGAGCTGCTTCAAACACTTCTGGCAGGTATATCTGTTCCACAGAAGTTGGGGTTTTTAGGAATCTTAAATGTGGTTGCCATATTCTTAAAAAATAAATTTCAAAATTGCTTGAGTTTTGGGGTTCTCATGGTCAAACAAGGGACTCTTGTTTTTCAGTTGATGCGCATAATGGTTTTACTTCTTGTTTAGTACTCTATTTAACCATTGAAATAATGGAGAAAAATGAATTGGATGTTCTAATTATTCTGGTGCAGGTAAAAATTCTTAAACCTTTCCCATCTCCTTTTGTTTTTATTCTTTCATGTCATCAGCTTTCAAATGGAGCAAAATTAAAGGATGTTTTCCCCTTGATTGAGTTGGTTATCGGTAAAGTTCCAAAGTTTCATCAACATTATAAAGAGTTCATGTTTTCCCTTTTTTGCATTGGTCTATTCTTTCTTGTTCTATCTTCTCTTATCAATATTTGTTCTCCTACTCCTATAGTATGGATACTGGTCTTTTATGGCTATAACAAAGTGGATAATTTTTTGATATGCTGGAAGTGCTAGTGTCTTCAAGATGTGAGATAATTCAAGCCCATAGCTGTGAACTTTGCCTTGTGACAACTAACCACATCACCCAACAAGCTCAGAGAGGTAACTTGAACTATTGTAGAAGTTGCCTGGCACTGTTTGGATGGTTTAGCTGGAACATTCGTTTTGAACCAATTCAGCCAGAGGATTTCCCTGCAAATTTGATGCCCTTGGGGTTTGCCCTTTCTGACCTTGTGTTTCTTCATCTCCTGGATCATAAGTAGGCCATGTATCCACACCTACAAACGTAATTTGCACAAAACTTGACTGAAAACTGCAAAGATGAGCATCGAGGACTTTTTACAAGGCCTCACCTTACCAGTTACCTACATCAATCGAGTTTCTTGGTACAGTTTCTTCGATCATTTCCTCATGTGTTGTATAGTCCCTGTTTTTTCTCCTTTGGCACAAGTTGTGTTTTATTGAACGGTCTTCTAAATATTTTTTGTGAATGAATGTTCTATTTCTTAATTTCATCTATTTTGTGCAAAATTCGTTTAATTGTATGTCACAGCAATTGAATTCTTACTGTTATCAATCAGTAAAGATGAGATAATGTAATGATATCTATGCTCTAATGCGCTGTAAACCTTCTCCTAAAGAAAACCTGGGGTATTCTATTCCTACAGAAACAATACAGCTATGTTTCTATTATGCTGCTCTGCATTTGGGTGCTGCGTGTTTCTCATTATTGGCCAAATTTAACCTATTCATTGCATTGTGAGCAAGATTTTATGGCAATGGTGTCAACGTCTGTAGCCTTTGTGAAGGGGACTGAGTCTATTCGTGCTGTGGGGAAGATAAGATGCATTCAAGTAGGGCTGAGTATTTCCGGTTCGGTCCGGTTTTGAACCAAAATAAACAACCAAACCTAATTATTTTTTTTTTAATTTTTTGAACCGAACCGAACCGAAAACTGGTTCAAACCGATTAATTTCAGTTCGGTTTGGTTTTTTTCCCTTCCAAACTGATTCAAACCCGATGGTCCTGTACCAACACTAGTAATATTCTTCCCTTTGTTTTGGATCGCTGGCCAGGCCAGGTCTAATGTGGCTTTTGAGAAAACAATATTTCAATCCCCATAATGTTGTTTTGCCCTTCCCAAACACCCTGCTGCTGCATCACTTGTCATCTCAGATGCTGAAATTTGAATAAGAAACAAGGAGAGCATAGGCCTCAATTAGTAATAGAAAAGTAGAAACCTTTCCTTAATTTTTTTAAAAAAATAAGTGAAAGTACAATAATGTACTGTTTGACAAATTATTTGAGATGCCTGCAACTTCAGGTAAGCAAGCAGTCCTGTTGGTGGAGACTAACGTCAAAGATGGGATTTTTTAACGGAATAGAGAATGAAGGGGGTTTTCTTGGGTTTTCTTGGTGGATCTGATAGTCCTCTATTTGGCTGTTAGTAGAGCCAACCACAGACTCAACAGGAGAACTAAGATCCGAAGAAAACCTAAAGGAACCAAATCCATAAGATCAAATCAGAGCAGATAGTAGAGGGAAGGGAGAAAAATCAAAACAGAGCAGAGAGTAGAGGGACGAGAGTAAAATGAGAGAATGAGATATGCAGAGAAGGGAGGGGAAGGGAGGGGGGCGGCTAAGGGGTAAATGTTACTTTAGGGTTAGAAAACATTTCTTTTATAGTTTTTTTTTTTTAAGTGCAGGATGGTTGAACCGGTTCGGTTCGGTTCAATTGGTTTCAGACTTTAGAAACCGAAACCGAACCGAATCAGAATTTTTTGGTGATTTTTTAATCGGTTAATTTGGTTTTTTTTCCAGTTCGGTTTTTTCAGTTATTTTTTTTTAATTTTCTCAGTTTATCAATTTTTTCACTCACCCCTACATTCAAGTCAGAGGTGGGCTCCTCGTCAGAATCCACGACTTTCATGAAACGTCAGTCAACTTCAATGCATGGTACAGAATTTACAGATGTATTGCTCTCACCTTCCTTACCACATAATCAATGAACAAAATGAATGGGCCAATCCTATCACACAACTTGCATCAAAAAGCAATAAGAGTGGGATGCAAGGGGATCTAAATTGTGTTCAAACATACAAATGTTTTAAATGAGGTCGGTTAAGCTGTTAAAATAATACTCAAGACTTTATTCCTCATTTGAAAAAAATTAAACAGCACGACTAGGATTTATCTCACCCGTTTGTTTGGTGTCTTGACTATTTTTTTTTTTTAAAATTAATCTGTCAGGATGCTGTTTAAACTATATTTACAAAATGTAGTAGCAACTATATTAAACCTTTTGGCAAGCTCCAGCATACATTCAAGCCAGGAGGGTATATAGCAATGGAAATTGAATGCAGGGATGAATTAGTCGTTTGAGTCGAGTTTGGAAATATATATATTATATTCATTACTCATTGAATTAGTCATAAAAAAACTCATTTATTAAATTTGAATTAATATCAAATTATCATCCTATGATTGTAAGCATGAATTAAGAGGGTTTTTGTTTCTGTATTTCAAACGTTTTGTTGAAAAAAATTGAAGTTTTTTTTAATTTTAAATTAATATTTTTTTAATGTTTCGATTTTTTTTATTTTTTTCTTTACTTCAAATTAATATTTTTTGGTGTTTTCAGATTATTTTAATATATTGATGTCAAATATAATTTTTTAAAAATAAAAAAACTTTATTTCAATGTATTTTTAAACAAAAAAACATTTTAAAAAACAACTGTTATCACACTTCTACACAACATAAGATTACCAACCATCCATAAATTTTGGCACTCTTTCAACCTCTAAATGACTGTCCCACGTGCTTTATTTGTGAGTCCCCAAATTCATCATTGTCGTGTCTCTCGACTTGTCTCTATCTATCTATCTATCTATCTATCTATTCTTTGTTTATGAAATATGCTTTGTCGTGCTAGTTCTAGTGCTCCGTTTGTCTAAATACTTTTAGTTTAAAATTGATTAAGCTACACTTTGGCTCATTGGACAATGTTGGAATCTGCTAGACTTCATTCAATCACAATACTCAATCTTCCACTTCGATCCAACTATTATGGATCATATCTGTAATACAATATTTCATTGTGCTTTCTCAACCTTACATCATCAACAAATAAAACATAGCGATTATATTCTCTTATAATAAAACACTAACTACATACAAATAAAAACTCAAGGATTCTTATTAAACTAATTATTACTTTAACATGCATATATTTATAATTACTAAGTTTCATTTCGAATAGTTTACTAATATTACTTATACTTTTTAAATGTGTACAAAAAGCAATTATCTTTAGGATACATTTATTAAAATCTACATATGATACAAATTACATATAAAGTAAAAGATATTACATAAAAAAAAGATTTAAACACAAAGTCCTTCGTGAAATACCTGTATACATAATATTAATAAGAAATAAGGAAGATAACACATTAAAAATGATAAAACTATTATGTTCACTATTTTTCAAAATGTATCAAATTGTCTTTCATCACTAACTTACTAGATATCAACATCACTAAATTATAATTTATCAATCCTATATTTATAGGACCTCGGCAACCAACACTCATTGCTTAATTTTCAATTTGGTAATTCATAATTTACCTCAAATCTGAATAACCTACCTCGATAGCCAACAATTATCCTGTAATTCCATATGAATTACTCCACATCTGGCTATTCTTTTTTAATAGTCAATTAAACCGGTAATTCTATATGAATTAACTTCTAGTTATTTTTTTTTAATAGCCAATTAAACCGGTAATTCCATACGAATTACCAAACATCCCTATTATAATACAAACAAGTTTCTTCTTTTACTTTTCTCATATCATTATGTCATAAAACAATTCATAACTACTAATGAAACTTTGAATTTTAAGAAAAAGTAATGAATTACCTACCGTCTGCTCGTGATGGCCCAACTTCTCCTGCCTGATACCTTACTCCCGAAACAACTCCTGAATTAATCAAATTGCACTATATTATTAATCAATTAATATTTTTTCTACGTGCCTAAATTTGAAGCACGTAATATCTTTTATTTAATTGGGTTTTGCACCAAAGTTTTCATTCATTTGTCATCTCATTTTCAACATATAGTTTTAATCAATTTTCTTCTTTTAATTCACTTAAAGAATTCTTCCATGAACTATTTCTACCATTTATTTATTCATTCTTTTCACATTCTTATGATGTTTCTTCACTTGTTTATACTTTGAATACTTCAAATAAGATAAGGAACATCTTTTCTCAAGCACAAAACAATCAAAACCTCACCCCTTTATTTCCTCATCCTTAGTTACAAGTTGATTTCTTCAAACTTATCCAATTTCTTTCTTAATTACTACTTATATTCACTATTTCTATACTGTTCTACCACAATTCCATCATGTTTACTACTTTTCTCAAAATTCCTTAAATTCTCATAAGAACCCTAATTTAAAGAGTTAAGAATGTAAGAAATTAAATCAAATTTAATTGTCATTGTTTGATAACTTACTCAAATAAACTAAAAAACACTTCATTCAAGTAAGAATCTTAATTTTTCATACTTACCAATCTAAGTTCTCCCAACTTCTCTTCTCTTCTTACTGTGGCCGACCCTCCTCTCTTTTTCTTGTATCTTCCTTCACTTGATTCTTTCTTAATTTAATGTTCTAAGATTATAAATCTTACAAGTTTCAAAGCTCTCTCTCACTTTTTCTTGTTTTTCTCTTGATTTCTAATGTTTTTCTCTTGTTTTTTTTCCCTTTTCCCCTTTTTTCTCTCTTATGGCTGACCAATGCCCTTGTTAATAACTTATAAATTGTAACAATTTAATTAATTCCATTCATGTCCCTCAATAGTAAATTTTTATGTTTTTGGCATAAAATTCTTGAGTACCGATACAGGTTAGACCACCTTTTCACCCAAGTTATTTTGATTTTCATTAATTTATATCCCAGTAAATTTATTTCATCATAATCCATTTCCATTTGGTCTTTATTCACGTTTCTGTATTTTTTATTTTTCAGCTATTTTTGAAATTTTATTCATTTATTTCCATTAAGGTTGTCGCATATGTGCGACATTGCGACGATCACCCACCACGCTCATCAGGTGTGGTATGTATAACTTGGAAAATATGGAAAGACAAGGAATTCTTGTCTTTTATCAGTGGAAAAAATAGAATGGGAGTCGCCACCTAGTATTTTGGTCACTAAGAACCCTAAATGGTCTCAGAGATCGGGTATGGAGACTGGTTGGGTAAAGGGAAGATATTAGCACTCCAAATACGCTCAAACTAAGGTAAGCTCCATTGTTTTATTGCCTGAAAAATCTAAGGTCTTGTCATGTTTTTTAATTGTTGGTCCGTCTATGGTTCAAGAAAAACCCTCCTCAGTAAGAAAGTTCTTATATTATAGGCAAAGCTTAACCGTTCTAATATCTATAAAAGAACTACCTTTTTAATATCGGGTATATGTTTTACGTATAAATTTATAATCCCAGACATTAAAATAAAACAAAACAAAATATTTTTTTGAAATATTGGCCGAGTTCTCGTGACTTTAATAAACTGGCTATTAAAGCCAAAATGCATGCTAATATATATATGAAGTTTTCTTTGTTGTATGAAAATACAATATGATTTCTTTTCTTAGCTTTGAGAGACTGGGCCGTATACATGAAAACAAATTTTTTTTTTAAAAACCAGTTATTTTAATACTGAATTTGTATCTTTATGATATAAAAATACAGACTGATATTAATCAAAATGGTGTAGAAAAATCCGCAGGAAATCACAATTTTTTTAAAAAATTTTATTATTATTTTATTGAACCGGGCTGGACCCGGCCCAACTATACAGGCTAGGCCTCTACTACAGGGCTGGACTCAGCTCAGCCGTGTGGGCTGGTGATGCAACTATATTATTCGATAGTTTCACCCATATTTAACTAGTGTTTTGTCTATTTTTTATATATAAAATACCTTGATATTCTTTGTTTTATGTTTTAAAGGCACTTTTGGATGAAAGATGCAAAAAGGAGTAAATTGGAGGTAATTAGCAGATTTGACATTTAGTCGATGTTTTGTGCAGAGAGTGAGTTCTAGAGGTCGAAATGAAGTGATTCCAGTGGCATTAAAAAGCTAACATCCATACCTTTTTGGACATCTAAGGCAAGGAAATAAAATAAGGAAGAAGATGGAAATTGCAGCTTTCAAAGTCAAATCTCACAATCTACTAGTGTTGACCTTCAGTCATTCCAACTTGAATATCTGGAGCTACAAAAGTCCAATTGATGTAAACTTAATTTTTTTGGATTCCTGACTTAATGGCCTATAAAGGCTCCTAATTTCAGAAAAAAAAGATGTCATATGAGGGAGATATGATTTTTCAAAGGTGATAACTAAATTCTACCACCAAACAGGTTTCATGAAGAAACAAGTCCAAATTACGTTCCGAAACATCTAAATTGATATCCAAGTTTTTATTTAAGCAATTTAGTTCCTCTAAGTCAAAGCTTGAAGATTTCATGCAAGACTAATTCTTATTTTTTAGGAAAATAGTTATTGAAATACTCAAATGTAAACAATCTACTTAAGGGAGGACTATTTTATAAAATAGAAACCAGGGTTTCATAGGATATAAAAAGAATGCGAGAAGAGAAAGAGGGCAGCCACCCATAAGGAGAAAAATGCCCCCTCCTCTAAGAAATTTAAAATTATGCATTCTTCTTTTTGATTAGTTGTTCAACAAACATGCAAAGATAAACACTTTTTCTTGGTTGCAAGGACACATAAACTTTTGGATTTTAAGAACTGTGAGATTTATTTTTTCTTTTCTTTTCAAGTTATATGATGAATATGTTTGTTCTCCTATGCTTATTTTTCCTATGATTGTTTATTTTAATTGCTAGAGTGGACTCTAAGTTATTATTGTAAACAATCTATTGCTAAGTTTGATATCAAAACCGGAGTTGTGGTATATGAACTTGTGAAGCAACTGAGTTTAATAATTGTGGCGGATCTACGTTATTAATCTTATGGAGAAAATTTAATCAAATCAAACATAGACTACGGACAGTTATGTTTTCTTGATTAATCAACTTATCTAGTTCTTAAGGCTGTCATTGAATTAAATTACTAGTACGGACACTGTGGTTGTTTGATGGTTAGGGTTAGTTATACGGCGAATCCGTTAACAAACCAATGTTAAGAAGAGATAAATATTCAAAATATAAATTGATGTTTCGTTTCTATGATCAGTTCTGATTTTTGTAGGTGGATGTGTGCTTGTGACCAAGGTTTGTTCTCTTGATAATTTTTTGATTTTATTAAATTTTGTTTGATAGTTTTCTATTTTTTTTTCACTTTAGCCTATATAATGTCCAACCCCCCTAAATTGCATATTATCTAGCATAAAAATTTGACTTGAACCTTCCTCGTGGGATTGACCCCTTGCTTGCTCTATATTATCTTGTGTGTTGTGTTTGAAGCTAGGGTAATTAATTTGTGCGATCGCGACATCGCAACAGTTGGGCTGATGATCCGGCCCGTGGCAACCAGGGGCTGGTTACTGTGGTCATGCACATAACCTGTTAAATGATTAGCTGGTTACTGTGCTTATGCACAGTAACTGGGTAATTATTTTTCCTTGCCTGCAGAAACGTGTACAGTGCACGTTCTGCATGCAAGGAAAAGAAATGCGAAATAGAGACGAGTGGGAGCAGAGAGTTACCTGTAATGGAGGCGCTCTAAGAGCTGGGGTGGTGGCAACTTGTAGCTGGGGTGGCGGTGGCTGGGAACCCCGGTGGCGTTGCTGCAGTGGTAGACGGTGGTTGCTGCAAGGGGCTGCTACTTCTTCTTCCTGCTGCCTTCTGCTGCCTATGCCCCTCTTCTGTGTTTATCCCATTCTTCGCCGTTTATTCTCTAGCGGTGGCGATGCTGTCGGTGGTGGTGGAGCAACGATGGCTCTTGTCCTTCCTCTTCCCTTTTCTTTTATCTTTCCCCTTTTTTTTGCTCTTTCACTCCCTGTCTCTCTCTTTCGGTTTCCTCCTTTTTTTTTTTTGCTAATCTCCCCACTCTGTCTATCTCTGTTTTTGCTTCTTTTTTCGTTTCTCACGGTCCAAGTGCTGTTATCGATGATTGGGAGGACGGTGGCAGCTGGGGGTGGCTCTGGTGGTTATGGCAGGAGGCCACGGTGGAGAGAGAAACAGAGAGAGGAGCAGTTGTGGGAACCCGGAAAAGATGATTTTTTCTTAACTTTGGACCTCCGATCCTCTCTCCCTAGGACATGAAGATAAAATCTATTTATAGGCGTGGAAGAGGTACACTTTGTCTCTTCTGATGCAAAATTGCAGCCCTTGGTTCGATCCGAAAGTATCCTAACCATGATGAACTGTCAGTTTTGTGTAGGAAAATGGTTGGTTGGGTTGGCCACTTCGGGTAGTGCCATCACCTTTGCAGCCTCGATCACCCCGAACAGCTTACACTAGCGTGTAGTAAGGTATCACAACATCGTTTGCGTGTAGGTTTCATCCAATTTGGTGAAGAAACGAGGCGCCAAATGCATTGGGAAGGTGGCCACCCAACCAGCCTCGCTGGAGAAGGGGATGAACAATATCTTACGATTTAGTCCTTCAATTTGTGATTTATTTTTATCTACACCCTTGATTGGCTTCAAACTTTTAATTTTGTTCAATTTTACCCATGAAGAACTTCAATTTAAACCCCAGATTTCGGCGTATTTTTTCCTGTGGTCCTTGGTTTTGGATTTATGCAATTTGACCCTTAATTGATCAATAAACTTTCAATTTCTTCAATTTGACCTCTGATTTGGTCAATTTCAGTTCCTTTATTTACACGCCTTTTCCAATTTGGTCCTTGGTTTTGGATTTCTTCAATCAAGTCCCTAATTGACCATCAAACTTCAATATCTATGCAATTAAGCCCCTGATTTGACCAAATCAACTCTCAAAAATTGTACTTTGACCCCAAAAATTTAATTTCTTTTAATTAAAGCCTAAATTGATTAAAAAATAAATTTTTCTTGTAATCAACCCTCCATAAATTCAATTAAACTTTCAATAAAATTTATTTGAATCCATAAACATTTGATTTTGTACTTTTCCTCCTCAAATCAAATTTTCTTCAACAACAGGGCTCTCATTAGTCAACAATATACTGTCAAATTTCATTCTTTGTATTTTGAATCTCCTCAAACAATTTTTGACCATTTTCTGGGCGCTCTGACATTCTCTTTTCACTGCAATTATTTTTTTTGATATATTTTTGATTGAATTTTTTTCTTTTCTCCTTTTTAATGCGGGGATTCAAAAATGCGTTATGACAAAGGTAATTTTTCAAGATAGCTACTTATCTTAACATTTATTTTAGTGTCCTATAAAATATTATTTTATCCAGGGCATACAAAATCCTTTTCTCGTTTCATCTTCATCATCGGGTAGGTCGTCGAAAACAACTTGACTATTTATCAAAAAAAAAAACAACAACAAAAATAAAATCAAAAGAAAGGAAAAGGAAGGGTTTTCACACTTATTCTTCTTTACAAAACTTACTATACTCAAAAGAAAATGAATTTTCCAATGCCTTTGCACCGTAAGCATTGTAAAGAGGGGACAACTGTTATAACTCAATTTTGGCCCGTTGGGTTTTAATTTAATTTTACAGGGATTAAAATATAAGATTAAAAGATCAGATATTTATTTCGATAAAAAATGTGATTTGTCAGCTTACACGAAAACTAGGAACTACAATGTGCTTTTGTCATTGTATCCCTGTTTTCAAGATAAGGATAATTATCTGCTTTTGAATTTGATTCTTAATCAAATTCAAACTTGAAAGAAGAGAATGAGTTTGATTGAAACTTTGTTTCTTGCACGCGATAAGACTCTTGCACTATAAATATAGATTCCAGTGTATGCATGAAGGGGGAGGCAATTACAAGAAACCCTAGGAGGCTGCTACACGAAACCCTAGAGGGCATATGATAAGAAACCCTAGGAGGCCAACATTAAAAAAGAAAAAAGAAAAAAGACATTACAAAAAAAAACACGTTAATAAAAAAGAAAAAAGAAACATAAAAAAAAAGATGGGGCGGTGAAACCTATACTAGCCGCTGCGCCCCCTTAGCCCTTTCCTTTCCTTCTTTTCTTCCCCTGCCTCCAGATCTTCACGGAGGAAGGGCTCCCTCATATTCACCATTTTTTTCTTGGCTTGGAATTGTAGAAGGCAGGCCTCCCTGATCACACTCCCTTCTCGCTGGCCATTTCATTTTCTTCTTCTCGATAGCCGAATGGGTGCCACCTTCTTCCCCAGACCAGAACCCAGATAGGAGCAGAAGCCTCATCTCTTCTGTTCAGACCTTTACACACTGCCTCTATGACCTCTCATTCTTCTCTTCCCCTATAGTCTAGCAACTTCTCTCACTACCAGAAAACCGGAGAAAAGCAACGGAATTACCGATGGAATATTTCCGTCGGTAATGTATACCGACGGAAATAATTCTGTCTCAAAAACCGTTGGTATATACCGACGGAATATGTCCGTCGGTATATACCGACGGAGTATGCAGTTCGTCTGGAAATACGCAACGGCATGGTGACGTCAGGTGATTTTACCGACGGGCATTACCGAGGGATTCAAACTGAGATGACGTGGCTCTTTCACCGACGGCATCACCGACGGAATCACCGACGAAATACGTCCGTCGGTGATTCCGTCGGAAAAAACCATTATATACCCCCATCCGCCGACACTCTCTTCCTCTGTTTCTCCTTCTTCTTCTTTCTCATCCCACCTCTCCCCTCCCAAACTGCAGCCAAACACCCATCCCAAAC
>Ga0325404_1004435_pt1 | contig 14919 bp, 4 predicted proteins | sample PopdelMetagenome_18_FD_205664 | JGI IMG/M metagenome (GOLD analysis project Ga0325404, IMG submission 205664) | Populus deltoides microbial communities from Bellville, Georgia, United States - Xylem-Control-R1 | ecosystem: Host-associated > Plants > Phyllosphere > Stem > Wood/Secondary xylem... | reverse complement strand
TTTATTTTTTAAAAATTAAAATGATATTGTTTTAATTAATTTTTTTAAAGGTAAACGGGTCAAGTGTTGAGTTTTGACTAGTAAATTATTTTTTTCAATCTTAAACTAATTTAGATCTTAAATCAATTGGTTCCGAGTTAATTCTCTGATAGGAGTTTTATAATTATACTAAGATAATGTTTCAGATTGTGATAGAAATTATTTTTTAAAATGTTTTTTAATATATAAAAATAATATATATTTTTATATTTTTATATTTATTTTTAATATTAGTGTATTAAAATAATTTAAAATTATAAAAAATTTAATTAAAAAAAAAGCTTAAAAAGTAATTTTTAAACATAAAAATAAGAAATCTCTATAAAAAAAGAAAGCGTTAGTGCCTGACAGCCTTTTCAACGCTTTTTCTCTCTCGAACGCACAGGGCAAAGAGAGCAAACGGACTCGACGATAAATTGGCGGATTTCAAAATAAGAACGAGTTAAATTTAAGGGAGATGTTGATGTCCGTGTTTCTCTCTGCTACAATTCCCAACAAGACACCTCGAATATAGGTGGGTTACAGGATAGTCCTAAAAGAGAGAGAGAGAGAGAGAAAGAGTGGGCGAGCGAGTAAGTTTTTTTTAGAGAGAGAAAACAGGAAAAAACATAAAAATGGGAAGATCCACTTCCTGTTTCAAAATAATCACCTGCGGCAGCGATTCTGCTGGGAGAGATGATCTTCAACTCCCTGAGGTATCTGACTGGTCAACCATGATCACTTTCTTTGTCCTTCTACTGTTTTGTTTCTATGTTCGGCTACTTTTGTTTTATACCTGTCACTTGTTGTGAGTTTGAGTGGTGATTTTTGAGCTAAATTCGTGGATTTGTAGCTATGAGATGGTGGTTGTTGCTAATTTCGTTCTGTTTTTGTTTGGTTCTGAGAAATTGTTGGAAATAGTAAGTAGTGTGTGAACGTGTCAAAGATCCTAGAAACTTTGAATTTTAGTTCCATGAAGTTTGATGTGTAACGGTCATGAAATCTTAATTACCGTGTCTATTAAAATCATAGAATGTTGCAGAAATTTGTAGCCACTGTTTGTTCTTAATCACGATTATTAAATCTTTTATATTTGATTCAGTTAAGGTTTATTCAAGCTAATTTAATTTGTAACTAGTAAATGTAGTATGACATGGTGATTTTTGACTGATTCAAGTTTGAACTAGGATGGACACACGTAAGATCCATGGATATGGATGACTGAAATCATGGATGACTCAAGGAAATTCTGTGGATCATGGGTTGCAATTTGCAATTGCCGGTGTCGATCAGGCATTATAAGATTTTCCTTGGTTGAAAAATGCCTATTTTATATGAATTCTATTGGTTTCTAAGCTTACAAGGCTTTTTGAGAAGTGATTCACCATCAGGAGTTACAGATACAGGTTGGAGTAAAAGGAAGTCTGTCTTAATGTAGTATCAGTTAGATGATGTTATTTAAATTTCATTTCAGAGCAAGGGTTCAAGTGACAAGCGTGGATGGAGTTTCCGGAAGAAATCTGCCCGTCATCGGGTTCTCAGCAACACTATCATTTCAGAAACCACCCCTTCTTCGGTGGATAAGGAGAGTCCAGAATCCACAAATCTAAACTTCCAACAACCAGGTATTCCTCCTGCTCCAGAGAAAATTGCTGTGATACAATGCACTGATGAGAAACCACAGTTGTCTGAGAAACCACAGCTGTCAGAGAAACCACAGCTGTCAGAGAAACCACAGCTGTCAGAGAAGTCACAGTTATCTACCTCAACAGAACAGGAATTACCAGAGACCATTGTTGTAACCAAGGATGAAAATGAAGTTGATGACCATGTGGATGAGTCTGTTGTTATTGTCGTACAGGCTGCTGTCAGGGGTTTTTTGGTAATTTTATTGTGGTTAAGGAAATGTTTGATAATGGAGCATGCTTGTTGGTAATTTTCTTATTCACACTTCTTCACAACTGTCTTCCAGGCTCAAAAAGAACTCCTCAAGCTTAAATATATTGTTAAGTTGCAAGCGGCTGTACGCGGTCACCTTGTCAGGCAGCATGCCATTGGAACCCTACGTTGTGTTCAGGCCATTGTTAAAATGCAAGCTCTTGTCCGTGCTCGTTGTGCTCGTTTGTGGGAAGAGCAGGTTGGTGGGAAGCATGGCAATCCTATATCCAAGACCTTGGTAATGCTACTCAACTCAAATAAGTTTGTTTTAAGAAAATGTCTCTGCTTTCACTAAGGTTTCTGCTTAAGGGTTCTTGTTCACAATAATCTGGCACAACCCCCTGGCCAAATGAAATAGCTAGGTCTTCAAAACATTCTGCCTGATCCTAAATTTTGCATGCCAAATCAATGTTCTCACTCGGATAGTATTGCTTTGGTTCTAAAGACATCTTTGGAATATAATAGAAATCGTGAATTCTTCAATGGCAAGTATGAAATGACATCCTAAACCAATGTTTCAAAGTGTTTACTTGGAGGTTATTGAGTTACCTTAGGATGTCCAGCAACTTTTATTTTAAATTCTAGTTATTGCATTATTCCCACTATAAGTGATAGCTATCATAAAATCTACATGTAGGAGAATTTTCTGCCCTCCTGTCGTTAAGGAAGATCGACATATATTCTAATGCTTTTGGTAAAAAAATCTGTTTATACACTTCTTGGACTGCAATTCTCTTCCTGAATCATCAGTCTCATACAATTATTCTTTCCCTTTTGCTTTCAGCAGAAGGAAAGCTCGGTAATCAAACCAACCACAACATACATTTCCATTGAGAAGCTGCTTAGAAATAGTTTTGCTCATCAGGTATGGAAAAATGGATTCCTTTTGCTGTGTATTTTGCAACTGTGTTTATGTCGCTTATCCAAAAATACTGACCTTTTGCTTTGAATTAAAGCTGATGGAGTCAACACCAAAGAGGAAGCCTATCCGCATCAAGTGTGATTCTTCCAAACCTAACTCTGGCTGGGAATGGTTGGAGAGGTGGATGTCTGTTTCATCAGCAGAACCAACACCCAGACCAGATTTAATAACTGAACAACTAGAAATAGAGAAGAGTGAGAATGTTACCTCTCCAATGCAAACTAGAGCCCCACTTGAAGGATTCTGCGAGTTGGGAGATTCAAAATCTAATATGGAGGAAATTGTTTTGCCATCTGAAAGTGAAGAGAATATGATAAAATCTGATGCGTCTGACTTCAAGTTTCAGGTGTGCCATCCTAACTCCCCTTTAGCAGGGGATATTTTGGAGCAGCCTCAACCTGAGATGATCGGTAAATCTGACGCAGAAGAAACCTCAATAACTATAAATTGGCTTCCGAATCAAACTGTTGAATCTGAAGTGAATTATAAAACAGTGACTGATTCTCTTCCTTGTAAGCAAGAATTAGAAGGTGAACAACCTGATCAACCCAAACGATCTATGAAAAGGGAAGCGGCTGAACAATTGGATACTGAAGAAAAGGAGTTTGTGTATGGATCAATGAAGGCAAACAATCCTGCTTTCATTGCTTCCCAGACAAAATTCGAGGGGCTGGGTTCAACAGCCAGTTTGAATAGATCATCTAGTTCTTCGCATGAAGATAATGGAATTGAATCAAACACAGACATATCTGGGATAGATACTGAATCAAGGACAAAGGAGCTTGACGTGACAGAAAACTCAGTCTCCCACATTTCAAGGGTGCAATATGGTGGCTCTGAATGTGGTACTGAACTTTCTGTTACTTCCACTCTTGATTCACCTGATGCATTTGAAGTTGGAGCTGCAGAACTTGAGCATGAAGCCAAAGTTTCAGAGGAAGAAACTTGTAATCCTAACAGAGCAAAAGACCAGGACATCAAGGACAAGGATTCATCCAAGGATCCAGTTTCTGATTTGTCTCACATGAATCAGCCTGAGAAACTTGAGGTCGTCAAAGGTGAATCAGCAAATACAATTGTTGTTGCTGATTCCACACAGGAGGAGATGAATCCAGAGAGAAGTGTATCCAATGTCCAGAGAGAGCTGAACTCTGAGACTGGTGTTCTTGCATATAGATCATCCCCAGAAGCTTCTCCCAGAAGTCTTTTAACTGTTCCAGACTCCCAAGGAACACCTTCAAGTCAGTTATCTGTGAAAGCTAAAAAGAGCAGAGCTGACAGAAGCAGTTCTAGCCAAAAACGTAAGTCTTCATCAGCAAGTAAGAGATCTCCGTCGAACCCAAATCATGATTCTGCTGCGAGAAGTAGTGTGGAACAATTGTCCAAAGATCAAAAGAATGGGAAGAGGCACAACTCATTTGGTTCTCCAAAACCCGACAGCACTGATCAAGAGCCAAGAGATAGCAGCAGCAGCAGTCCTTCTCTCCCTCGTTTCATGAAAGCCACAGAATCAGCAAGAGCCAAAGTGAATGCAATTAGCTCACCAAGATCCAGCCCAGATGTGCAGGACAGAGATTTCATCAAGAAGAGGCAGTCCTTACCTGGTGCAAATGGAAGGCATGGTTCTCCACGCATCCAGCGGTCAACGTCTCAAGCACAGCACGGTGCAAAGGGAAATGGTAGCCACGTTGTTCATGGTATGCTCTGACCTTTTTCTCACTCATTTATATTCTGTGTTGCACTGTGTTTGAAAAGGTCTTCATTTTCATTTAACAGATATTGCTCTTATTGGGGGTTTTATTTAGTTTACTTTGATGTTGTCTTCTTTATCTGATGAGATCACTACACATAGGATTTTGGAATCTCCAACTGCATTTTTTTTAAAAGACTTAAAAGGGTATTGTTCAATTGTGTACTCTTATTATTATTGGAGGATCTTCGCTGTTATTACCATAAATTGCTTGAGTCCATTCTGTATGGTGTAACGGCTGGTGGCCATCATGCATCATGAAACATAACAGTTTGTTGTTGGATGGTTCATTTTGGTACGCAATTCTTTCACCTCAAATACAGGTCTAGTATATTTTTGCCAATGAGGCTGTAGTGCCTAATTATTTAGTGAAATTAGTCAATGCCACTTGAGTTAACCATCATGGCATTTGCTGATGCGATGCTAATATGGTGGGGAATTTGGTAATCTGGGCATGCATTTGTCCTCGCCCCAGGACAATCATCTTGAAAATGATCATCACTGTGCTTAACTGCTCAAATTCTGCTTGTTACAGAGAAAAAGTGGCAGAGGTGAAAAAATGCAAATAATAATGTGCACGACACAGTACTTTACCTGCCATGGGAAACCTAGAGTTGATTGTTGGTCCACAAGACGGCTTGATATCATGTTTTATACTTCAATTTTCTGCACTTGGATGTCGCCTTAGTTTTATGCACACTTGGAGTTTGGTAGGGGTTTGGTAGGGGAGGGGGTATATATATAGAATTGAGCAAGGATTTCTTGTATATTACTGGAACCCAAAAAAATTTATATATTATTTTCTCAAACTCTCCACTGTGGAGGTATGGTCGTGTGTTTTGTTCAACATTATTCTGTGTGATATTGTTGAGGCTTGTTAAACATGTTGTGGATATGTATCTGGAGTCTGAGACATTAACAGTGAAGTATGGGCTTTCCAAAGGCCCCCACTGGTTTTTTCAATAAATTCTTTATTTCTTTCAGTTTGAGACCTAGGTTAGAATTTTTGTTAGTTCTCTCCATCATTACAAGAGGAGTCCTGCAGGTCTGCAAACCCTCTTTTATGGAAGGGACGCAGAGTCCTGACGGGAGGCATCAATTCACTTTCAAGACGTGCTTCTGAGTTCTGTCATTTTTTAGAGTTTTTTGTTTTTGCGGCAGGTGTTCTTTAAAATTTTTAAAATATTTATTTTTAATATTTTTTATGGTTTTGATGTTTTAATGCTAAAAATAAATTTAAAAAATAAAAAATATATATTTTTAAATAATAAATATTTTAAAAAATAAATATTACTAACACAGGAGACAGAAAAGAGAATCGTCTGGTTCTCAGGCGCAGAGTGCCTCGATAAGAATGTACATGCTTGCACGATGACACTCTGCTGGGTACCTGGGCAGATTTGACTTTATCAGAACACAAGCTTTTGAATTTATTTGTTTTTTGAAAATTAGCACTATTAATTAAAAAATTAAAAAAATTAGCAGAATAACACAGTTTATATTTATTGCAATTTTTAAAACATGGTATTTAATGAATTTCATGATTATGAATGGATTCGGAATTTATTAAATATTGTGTTCTTTTATCATGATTGTTTATTTGGGAATTGTGTTGTTTTATCAATATTTTTTACATGTTTTATTTAACCTAATCTTTTTATTATCACTATTTTCTGTGCTAATAAGTAAACATACCCTTTGAATTCCCATCTTTCCTTTTTTGGCATCTGAGCTGAAATCCTTGAAAGCTAGGTGACATGAAACATGAGATTGTTGGAGAGGTATGTTGATTCCTTAAATTTCTAGATTTAAGTTTTGGTACCAGCACTGAGAAGAATTTACTACGTGTTTGATATTGGGATCTAAAATATTATTTTATTTGAAAATATTGTTTAATTTTTTATATTAATATATTAAAAAATATTATTTTAATGTTTCCTCGAGTCAAATGCTATTAAATGCATGTAAAGACAAATAATGTCTTAAATTTCTTTGAATAATTATATATTTAAAACTACTAAAAAAATCATTCTCAATTTATTAAATAATGAATATATAAAAAAAATACCATGTTTATCCATAATAATAATAAAAAATAACAGCCATCTTAGTAATTGGTCTCACATGAGACCTTTTTTTGAGACCTACCATCAGCTTGTCCACGCGACCGGCTGAAGAGTTTTTGGTGAATTTAAAATTATTATATATATAAAAAAGAATAAAAGTAGATTTTTTTAAAATAATCATTAATTAGATGAGTCTGTACAAATAGAAAGGCCCAGATATTTCAAGTACTTCTGACCCAGCCCATGAATTAATAATGCCCTAAAAACAACATAACCGAACCGTAGTACGTGGCCAAGTGGCTGAGAGACTCTCTCAACTATGCATGAGCTGACGCGACCACAGCTTAACCTTTCCTCAGCCAACTGTCCTTTCAGTGTCCAACTCGAAAAGAAAAAAAGAAAAGAAAAGACTGGTCGGAAAATCTTAACACTTAAAACAAAATTAGTCAAAACAAACTCCAATCACGTTTAACTTACGTGCTCCTCACCTCCACTGGCCAGGTCTGTGTTAGTCAATTTCTCAAGCATTTCTGAGAGATTCACCAGCATCCCATGGTTTCGTCCTTCACTATTAAATAAGTAAAAAAAACTTACAAATTTAAATTAGATTAGACTAAATTCTCCTATCTACTTCTTTATTCTTTTCATATTTGTAAAAAATTAAAAAATAAAAATAAAATTAACTAGAAATTAAGTTATCAATTGATTTAAAATGACAATATTACATGAACCAAAGTTAATGAGTTTTATACGAATAGATTCAATGACGGGAATTCTAATATTATATATTTTATTTTATTTTATTTTTTATTTATTTAAAACTCATTTGTTTTTTTTAATACAATTAAAAAATATAAAAATTAAATAATAGTTTTTAAAATCATAATAAGTGATTTTATGAGAGTACAATGATTAACCTATAATTTTCCTGGGCTAAAAAAGAAAAAAGAAGCTTGCTCAACTATATATATATATATATATATATATATATATATATATAAAAATCTCGATGCACGCGCTAAAACCACAACACGCGTCACTCCTGCAAGCAACTTTACAAACTATAGATACAACAAGAGATAAAAAAAAAAAATAGAAAACGGCGTAGAAACGGCAAAGCAAAAGAAAGAAAGAAAGAAAAAACAGAGGATCTAGGGTTCCCTGGGATCTCTCTGCGCTCTCTTCTTCGATCGCTGATTATCGTGGAATGGGTAAGTAATTGACAAGGAGAGATATCGATGCAGCTGTAAATCTAGTTTTCTAGGTCTTTGAACTCGGAAGTGGAGTTTATACTCTAATCGAAAATTAATTTTATGGCGAGGGAAATTGGAAATTGAAAGAATCGAAGAATTTTTGTAAAAATGCGAGGGTTGAGGAAATCAAAAAGAGTTTGTTGGGCATCAGATGTTAATCTTTGTCAGGTAAAATTGCAGATTTTCGAAGAAGTTTATAAATCTTAACATAAAGATTTAATTTGTTGAATTCATTGACTAAACAAGAAAGCAAATTAGAATCATGATGAATTGATTGCATGCAGTTGGAGAATAATCTTTTCTATTTTACTAGAAAGAAATGTGTTTGTGTTTGCTCATTTAGCTTTGCTTCTGGTGTTGTCTGTGCTTGTCTCACTTATTCTGATAGTGAAGAATCCGATTTTATGATGGATTTTCTGATTGCTTCATTGCATTTCCATGTTTTAGGAGGCAAATACTATTAACTGCATTACATGTAATTTGAAATCAGAAAATCAGAAGCTTCTTGTGTTAGGAAAATCACCAGTTGTTTTTATTTTTTGAATTTCCTTTTGAACTGAAAGTGAAAATCTGTGTGTTTTCTTATGTTCTTTTGCATACAAATGATATCTTTAGTTTGAAAGGCATTAATGAATTTAGAAGAATGCAGTACTGAAGTGCTTTTGTTTGTCTTTGAGGTTTCTTATAGCTTGTATGATAGATATGGGATATGATGAATTTAAGAATAAATAGAAGCTCTCTTGGAGAAAAATTAATTTTTTCCAATTTGATTTTTTTTAATTACATTCGAGTAAGCAGTTTTATGAAAGCTATTTAAATGCGAGACTGAGATTTATGAAATTTCAGCTTTGAAGTATTTTTGAAAATTGGTGTTTCTTCATTGCATGTTCACATCCAAAGAATCTTGATAGAGATAACAACCATTTATAAATACATAAAAACTAAAGCAGTAGTAGAATGTAATTGCCTGAATATTTTAGCAAATTCAAAGATGCAATGAGTCATTTTGACAACTATAAACAAGAAAATAAGAATTGCATGTGTTTGCGGAGCTTGGACAGCACCAAGCATGGTAGAATAGCAAGAACATAGAAGGGGGGGCATATGGTGTGGAAACATACATGGTCTCAAATATGCTTTCTTATAAGATCAAACCATCAAGTTTTAGCAAATTCCTGGAATAGCCATGTCTTTTTATGTTTTGATTTTTGATAATTCGAATGATGAATTTGAACGCCCCATAGGCAAGGTACAGTCATTAATCCAGCATCTAGCTTGATTTTGAAAAGCGACTATGTTGAATGATATTGTTGTCTTCTAATTCTCATGAATTTGCACAAAGTGATTACTAACCACAGTATGGTGGAAAATGTGTCATGTTTTGATTTAACTTCTAAAAATTATTGTTATCTCTGCTGGGTAAAGAATTTTTATGTTTTGAGTAATAAAAATGTTTTATCACCAGTTTTGTTTCCCCTTTAGTTCCTTACGCTTTAATTTTGGAAATACAGTTGCCTACAAACTCTTTGCTGCATATGTGGATGTATGATTTGTTGACCTCTACTTCTTGTTTTGATAAAATCTACTTACACATTAAGTGCTCCTGGCTGCATCATTTAAAAGTGCTTCTAATTGATGCTGTTATGATGCTTTGGTGGTAACAATTTTGTGATGAGATTTCTGATAAAAGAGATCCTGTCACGAGGCAGAATATATGGACATGCATGTGTTCCTAGGATGATTGAGATAAGAGGGTTTTGCGTTTAGCTGGAACTTATGCTGAAAGTCTGCTTATGTCTATGCCATAGTAGTATAGTAAAGGTGCAACTTAGCAGTGTTTTCTTAACTGGTTTCCTTCTAAATTTGTTTTCATTTTCTCTTTCATCTGGAAGGGGGACTAACTTCAAGATTAGAGCTGCCTTTTAAGAAGGGAGTCAATTATGGTATCCTGATTGGTAAGTTCCACAGAACCACTGGAGAGGCATGCTAGAGGATTGGACTGGATCAGGGAACTGTGTTCTTGGCTGACAGCCAATAACCATGAATATTGTGCTCTTATAGATTGTGGCACATTATGCATCTCTAATCTCTGACTTGATTTAAGTTATCAACAGATTTTAATACACAGCATCCTTAGAGATTAGATCTATTTCCATAATTTGAGTGATCCCTGATCACTGATCCAGGAAGCAGTCTTCTCCATTATCACAAAGACAAAAGTTCAAACACAAATGTTGACAATGTAGGTTTTACTGGGTCTTTCAATGATGCTCCTTGGGGCTCATTCTTCTCTCCTCTGCTTTTATTCTGCCCTTTGTCCCTTTTTCTTTTTTCAAACCATTACTTTTCCAGAAAAGAATCAATCTGCTGAGCATTGTATCCTATAATTTGACATAAAAATCTGAACCGATGGTTGCCTGGATTTGGATTCTCTGTATACCTAGTTCTGAAGGAATCAAAATGGGTTCAGGAACATAGATTCCTCTCCAAAATTGCCAAGAGATTCAGCAAATATTAAACCAATAAGTTTTTTTCTCCACCTGCCAGAGGTAGAGACTAAAGCTGATTTCAGAAACGTTCATGTAAAGAGCAAGTTTGAAGTATATGCAGCTCCCATTTGAAGCTTTTTAATCCATCTACCTAAAAATTGTCTATTATTCTTGTCTCTTGCTGCTGAGTCATTGGCTGCTTGTATGATTCACCCATATTTATAGTCTTCATATAGACTGACCATTTGTTGGTTGTTTAAAATGGTCCAGCATCATGCTTTCACCTCTAATGGTTGTTTAAAATGGTCTTCTAAATAATCAGTTTACCAATTATGGCCAGTTCAGGATGTGCGTAAAGGAATTGCATGAATGCGTGTTGTTCAACACGGTATTATTTTTCACCTGAAAAGATCTGATTTTTCTGTATAAACTAACACTTGCGTTGTCATTTCTGTGTATGAGCTCCCTTTGTTTCAATTGCTCCATGGAGTTTCTGAAGTATAAAAAGGATGCTGGTTTTCACTTAAGAAGATCTGAGTTCTGTATAAACTAATATTTCTTTTGTCATTTCTGTGTGTGAGTTCCCTTTTTCTCAATTGCTAGATGGACTTTCTGTTGTGTAACTGTAACAAAGGATTCAGACAGTAGCTATAAGGGCCCAGAAATTTGACTTCTGCTTCTCCCTTTACCAGGTAAGGTTGTTCCTGTCAGAGGAATCTCCTTCACTAGTTGGGTCGGGTGCTCAAGATCACCTCCAAGCTAAGTCGTCATGGCCATCTCATTCAGCTGGAACCGATGACTTTCAGCCCCCTGGCTTTGAAGGAGGCCATCCTGCTAGTCAATTGCAGATTAAGGTGTCAGAAATCCCTGTGATAAAATGGAGATGTCCGCCCAGGGTAAGTCACAGTTTTATAGTCTTTAATTGCCCATCCCTTTGGTTTTTAACATCAGTCATGGCATTGAAAGTTTTGAACAATCACAGCTTGTCTTGAACTTGACTTGGCAAGTGGTTTCTGGGGAGGAAAGTAAAGATATGGAGTTTCAAAATCAGAGAGAGATTAGGGTGCTTGAAGCAGTTTATCCTCGACCATCTGCCATTCCTCCAAAGTTTGCTACTTTTCTTTTTGCCTCTCTCACTCTCTTTCTGAGTTCTGCTTCTTGAACTGAAAAGTTGTCTATATGCAGCCCCGCTTTTTCTGTGGACTTGGAAAGCTCTCAGCATAATGATCATCAAATTCCTTTGATTCCTATTACCCCCATTGAAGATGAAGATGCAGCAGAAGAACCATCTGATGTAATGGGACCATCAATGGGTCCAATGAGTTCACAAGCCCAACTATTAGCTTCCGGAGTTCCATCTTCTCAAAGCAGCATTCCCAGCATTCCATATGAGAAACCGACTGCTGGATTGCTCACTGGTGTTGAACCTGGTGCAGTGGCTGCTGCATCTGCTGCCTTTGCTGCTGTCAAAAGCAACGAACAGGGAAGTTTGATAGACCATGACCTGCTCATTAAAATTCTCAGCAACCCGAAATTGGTTGAGAAGTTGGTTACTGATTATGGAGCTGTGGCCAACGCACAGAATATTCCCAAGCCCCCTTTGTCAGATCCTCAACCTCCTCATCTAACTTTGCCCAATCCTGCTCATATTCAAATAAAGAGAGCAGAATCCATTACACAAGCATCATTAACTGCGACTCCAAGTGGATCGTTCTACACGCAGCCAAATGGAACAGGAATGGGGGTTCTTTCTAGTGCACGGGTTCTTCCACCAGGAGTTCCATCCTCACCTTCTATTGGAGCGACACAAGCAAAGGACATGAGCTATTATAAGAACTTGATTCAGCAGCATGGAGGTGACAGACAAGAAACACCTCAGCAGTTTGGTGGCCGTTACAATCACCAAATAGGTACAAGCCAAGATTTAGTTAATTCTAAGTCGAGGGAATCAAAACACAAGATCATGAAGCCTTGTATTTACTTCAATACTCCAAGAGGATGCCGGAATGGAGCCAATTGTGCATACCAACATGATTCATCATCCCAGAAAAAAGGCAGTAGCATAGCAGAGGTGCAGAGCGCAAAGAGAATGAAAATGGATAGGGAGATCAGTAGCTAGTGTAATGTTTTATTTAGCTTTCATTTGAAAAGGGAAGAAAAAGCTTAAGCTTATTACCGCTCTACTTTTTATACTTTTTTTTTTTAATTTCATTTTTGGGTTTATCTTGCAGCAAAGAGTTCCTCTCTAGCGTGGAACATTAAGATTAAATCTATGGGCTGAAACCATTGAGAAGTTGGTGCGGGTTCTCTTGTATCTATCATGAGTATACATTGAAGTTGGTGGGGAGTTGATATGTTTGAGCAATTGTGTGCAAGCCTTTTGAATGGCACGTGTAAATAAATGAGTGTAGAACCTTGCCACTAGCACCTCATGTCAATGTAGCTACAAGAGGTTGCTTAGTAGTAAAAAACCTGTATCTTAGGTTTAATATTTTTTAATTTTTGTGGCTACCACAAGATCGAGGCTATGCATCTCTGAGGATCTACTTTGAGACGTCCCCATAAAAAATGGTAGGGATTTGAATTAAGAACTTACAATTTTAAAGGGAGAAAATATTTTGCAACACCAATCTTTGTCGTCAAAATCTAGTTCTCTGTGATCAAGGTCACACCGCTTTGTAATTCGTAGCAGAGTTCACCAGTTTTTTTTTTTAAATCTTGACACTAGTTGACAGTGAGAGTATTCTGATTGTTTCGGCATGTTATAATAACGACCAATTTGTGTTATTTTTTATATTAAAATATTTTTTAAGAATAATACTTGTATTAAAAAAAAATTGAACGCCACATTTTGTCAATTGAATTTATTCTGTAGTGACCAAATTTGAATTATAAAATAATTCTTTTGATATTAAGAAATTTGTTTAAAATCCGTACATGTACAATTAATTTTATTTTTAATCAAATACTAATACTAATTTATCTAATCTTGATATTATTAATTAAAAAATGAAAAATAAAAACTCACATCCTATGTGACAACATCAACATTGATTTTAGAGGCAGTATAATCATTAGAATGTGCTTAGAAAGTGGAATATAAAAATAGCTCATATACCATGGTCAAGTGTTTTTTTATTATTTTTAAGGGTAATTAAATAATTTAATTATTTTAAAAAATTATAAAAATATCGATATGTCTCTAAACAATTCTTAAATAACAAATGGATCCCTTGAAAAAACCATTTTACTTTTGAAGGCCAACTCTTTATGATTTTTTTTAAAGATAAAAACATAAATTTATCATTCCAATCCATAATAAAACACAACTTATGTACAATACTTTTCCGATGAGATTTAGATTCTGTTCATCACCACCACCAACACCAAAATTTTCCCAATCTTTGAAACTCAAACCAGCCCATTAAAATTCAATGCACAACACATACCTCTATTGAAAACAGACACCATGTATGCTGGGGACTTTGTGATGGAGATATGACCTAATGGTAATTGTTTAGCAGCGATACTATTAAGAAATTTGGTAGTGACGGGTTAGTGTAGACTTTTTGTCTCGTTTCTTGTATTTTCTTAGTTTGATTTTTAATTCAAAGCTAAATTTCCTTTTCTTTATATTCTTATAATAAATCACATAATTAATACATGATGAAATGAAATAAATAACCTCCTTCGATTCTATAAGTATTTAATTGAAAGCGAAACCAAACTTTTAGAAAAACATTTAACTTTTCTAATATTTATTTGTAATGCTTGAGTTTAGTCTGACAATGGAGGTGCTGAGTGAATGTTTGGATCAGCGCATTAATAATAAAAAAAAAAATTTCATGTCAAAAACGCATGGTTCCCTACTTTATTTTAATAATAATTTGACCTTGATTTATTGTGATAAAAATTCTATATAAATTAAATAAATCAACTTATACACTTACACCAAATTTTTGTTTTTTAATACAAGCTTTTAAAATTGAATAGCACTATTTATTGACTGAAATAGAAATCAACAGCGTATCGCCGGCAATTAAGTTAGTTTAATTTCTATATGACTGCAACTATTTCAACTCCCATCGAGACATGCATGCTGTACAATTTATTCAGCGGTCTTCCCTTCGAACTCTGTTGGGGTCAGCCAGCATATCCGTCATCATCTTCTCAGGTGAATCCTCCCAGCTTGCGAAAGTTTTCATGTCAACCTGCCAAAAGTACAGCGTTTTTTTTCGTATTTAGATTCAAGTCTTGCACGTGAACATCAACACATGCCTCACTATGAACTTTGCATGGCAGGTTACCTTGCGTCTTTGTGCAGTGAAAAGATCCTCTCTCTTCTTATATGAAAATTGAATTTCCCTTGCTTTCCTCCCACCTAAACCCCAAACCTCAACCTCTAAAATCAAAGCTTCAGCTGGGAGAAACCCCTGCAATACAGATTTATAAAATAGAAAACAAAGTCGTTCAAGCTTTCACA
>Ga0325404_1004433_pt1 | contig 14921 bp, 4 predicted proteins | sample PopdelMetagenome_18_FD_205664 | JGI IMG/M metagenome (GOLD analysis project Ga0325404, IMG submission 205664) | Populus deltoides microbial communities from Bellville, Georgia, United States - Xylem-Control-R1 | ecosystem: Host-associated > Plants > Phyllosphere > Stem > Wood/Secondary xylem... | reverse complement strand
CGTGAGCATCATGCTAGTTGTCACCAATGGAGGACTACAGTCTCCGAATTGGTCCCCGAGCCCATATTCTTGCTCTATATGTGTTTCTAGTGGCTTGCGGTGTGGGGGCAACTAAACGAGGGTTTCACATGCGATCACAACCCTTTTTCTACTACAAACCACGTGGCCACTTCAATTATTCGATCCCCTTTCTCTTGTGTTTTTGAACTCTAAACACCCAACTAATTATGTGCCAACTTGCACTGGCTTCTTGTAACTCAATCGGGCCTGTTTCTTTTGTACTAAATAACCCAAGAAAAATCCTAAGATCAAGCCGAAATGTTAATTTGGATAGTACTCTTTTGAAGCTACCAAAATCTTGCAAGTTTTTGTTTATCAATCGACAAACCAATAATTTCCTGCCCCAGAATCCTGTTCTTGATTATAAATTTAAAAACAGAAACAGTCCATGTATTTTACTGACTATAATCTGGGGTGTGTGTCCATCACATTATTTGGGATTTCGAATCATGTCTTTGCTTGTCGTCCCATAGCAAAGCTTGTGTCTGTCAAAGGCTAAATCTTCATAAATTGCATCAATCAGATCATTCTATATATATGGGAGACCTGCATGGATGGTAAGAATTGGGGGACCCTATATTTCTAAGCATTTGATTTGGATTAACCCTTTATTCTGGAGACAATGTTGTCCTTTCATGTCTATTATTAGTCACATTCAAGAGTTGGACAGTTTATTCCACTCCATATCTTAACAAATTAAGGGTAAAAAAATAAAAATTTAAAGAAATAAATCAATTGGTCAGGTCTTGGGTTTAATTTTTAACGATCATGGGTTCGAGTTCTTTTAGGGCCACTAGAGACTGACATGGTCGTTAATTTCAGAACCCATAAAATTAATTAGTTAAAATACGTGCAATCTGATCCGGATATCTATATTAATTAAAAAAATAAATAAATAAAGCAGCCAGTGTCTTTTTTTACCTACTTACTTCTAAACAGAAAATAAAATAAAATAGAAGAAAAATCAAGGGAAAGGAGAGAAGCCTTCACCTAGCTATGGTCATTGACACAATTGAAATTAATGGCCCCGCCAATTAAGCATGTAATTACCAACCATATATTATATAGAGTCTTAACTACAGGCTACTTACCAGCAGTTTCAACTCTCGCGAGCTAACCCACCTTGATGCTCGAATTAAGGAAAGATTAAGAATGTTAATTATATATGTTAATGAGCTGTACCTCACTTCACTTGAATCGAATGGTGTAATAAAGCAAAGAAAGATCATATCCTGAAAAGAAAAGTCCTCTAAATCTGGTAGCTGCTTGCCTGCCCCCATATGCAACACCAGTACACCACCATTACCATTACCACCACCTCACCTACCTAGCTTTGCCTTTGATAATTCACGCAGCATCTTTACAACAAAACTCACAAAGTAAAACTATTAACAACCTTATTCCCCTAATTTTTACTACTATTTTTTTTTAAAAAAACTTGAGTAATTTAATAATTACTTTTATGAGGGTGTTGAAAATAGGTGTAAGCTTTTTGAGTGCCGTGTCTTTTGAGTAGTGGAGTTTTTTTACTAGGGGAGAAAACATGTAATTAAAATATTTGATTAAATATACTGTTAAAAGTGCGATTATTTCTTTTCTATAGTGTGGAGTCCACATAGACATTGTTCTTGACCAAACAGGTGCAGTATCTTTTGGGATTCTTCCCTTTTGCCCCAGACGGATTCTTAGCTAGTTTGTAACATATATATGACCATAATGACCCAAATATTGCCAATCGTATTAATTTACAGTTGGGTCTGGGGGATAGTCAGAATCAGGGAGCAGAAAAACTAAGGGCCGACGGTTGGTTGTTGGCAATTACTGGTTGCGTTTACCATACCAACTCATAAAAAAACACGCACATTAACTATCTCTTTCGCTTTATTTGTCAAACAGCAAAGATTTTGGCTATATATATATATATATCCTGAAATTTTTTGGCATTTTACTCAAAATTGACGGTGGTTCAATTAGTGGGCTCATGGAGTATGGGATTGGGAACCAACAATGAGCCATACGTACGATTAATAAAGGAAATAAATCAATCTTTTCTTCACATCTCTTGTTGTTAGGATTTAGCCATAACGAAATATGTGACCCGCATTATGTCACGAGTCAGGTCAAATAACAAAAAAAATTCATTGAAGACTTGTCGTCATTCTTTGTGAATTCTTTCCCACGATAAAAAAGAGTTTACTGAGATTTTTCTAACATCATTACTAAAGACCACACCATAACACCAAAAGAGACGACACATATTGTCATGACAACGATACAGAAAGCAAATTAAATAAAATATCATGAATTGAGTATCTCATGTTTATGTTTAATCAATTAATTTAATTTAATTTTTTTTAAAATCTTTTAAAAAGCTAAATTTAACAAAGAATGATATATAAAAGACTCAATATAACTCGAGTCATTTTCAAAATCAGCTTAATCATTTAAAAAAAAAACATGAGCTTAAAAGAAATGGAAAAACCAAGCACACCTGAGCAAATCTCCTAAACATGGATTAATCTCCTAAACTCACAAGCCATGAAATTCTAAACTTGTGCTCAATCAAGAAACTCAATTCTTAACCAATTTAATTATCAATGATGAAACTAAAACAAAAAATTCAATTTAAAATATTTGCCAAAATAAAAAAAATAGAAATAAAAAGAAGATCAAATTTGATAGAAAAAAACTGGAGCATGGAATCGTAAAAAAAATTCAATTTTAAAAATTATTCCAAGTAAAACGAATAGAAATCAAAAGAAAAGGGACTAAATCTAACAAATAAAAAAATAATTAAAGAATGATAAAATTGAAAAAAAATCCAATTTTATAAATTATTTCAAATAAAAAATAGTAATCAAAAGAACAACGACCAAATATGAAAGAAAAACAAATTGAAAGGGTATTTTTAAAATTTAGAGTGTCAGGTGTGGAAATCAAGGAGGAAAAAGAAAAGAAAAGGAGAAATGTCGTCAATGTCATATCAGAGGTATATTCACCACAATCGCTATCCAAGGATGAAGGGGTAGCCGAGACAATTCAAACATCGCAACAAATATCATCCGAATGAAACATCCGAATGAAACGTCCACAACCCACTTTTTTAAAAAAATAATATTTATAATTTAATAAATTACGAAGTTGCCCCTCACCCAACTTGATTATAATAAAAAAAATCATAGTAAAAATACGAAAAAGCCTTTGAACGCCAGTTAAGATTTTTTTTCTTTTGCATTTAAGAGCAATTTAGTGATTTGACTATGCTTTGAAAAATGAAAATATAAAAATATCCATGAACGCCTATTTAAAGAAAATTTGCTTTTGAAAATAATTCGGTCATTTAACTGTGATTTAAAAATATTAGAAGACCGACTTGTCCATTATCAATATGATAATCACTAATGAATCCTTACAAAAAGACTTTATTATTCCGAATAGCTAGTTCATCGATACTTTTTGAAGGGTAAAACTCCAATACACCGTAAACTATGTCCTCATCTACATTGAAAGATTGAGTCCTATTAGTTTTTCTTTTACTTTAACTAAGAGAATGAACCCACGATCAATCACTACCATAAAATAGCAAAACACTAATGAAATATTATTCCACCGGTAATTTTATTTCAGATGTAATCAAGCTTTAAACACTGACGAAATATTCTATTAAACCATCAAATATAAGAAAAATAATAACTAAAAAAATGTTTAAATTCAACTCATCATGAAATTTTGTAGTCAACTATCCACGAGTTGTTGCACCTTTTTCTATCTGTCCTCCTTCTACATGTGGGTTTCAGTAAAAAGCTTTATTGATCTTGGATCGTGCCTAAACACCATATCCTGCAAAATAAATCTATAGTTAGTTTTTTTTTAATATAATACAACAATTAAAAAAAACAATTATCATATAAAATAGAACCTTACTATCTGTTTGCATGCGAAACGAACGGAATGGATCCGCTAGTGTGCATATTCATGGAACCATGAATCTCCCTGGTCTGATTCTCTGAACTTAAATGTGATTGCCTTAAGAAATGTTCTGACATCAAGTGTTGGAGATAAGTGTCCTAGATACCCTCTATGACATACTAAGGTTTGAAACCCATCTGCACGACTACATTTTCCTAACTTTGAAGATCTTTATCTTTTGCATATTTCTTTGTTTTTTTATGGGCATCATACCAGAATCATGTAACCTGGTTCATAAAAAAAATATCAAATAAGATAACTAAAATTAAAATTTTAATATTTAAAAATAAATATCATAATTTGAATTCAATCTTACCTAATGATGTTGTGATTCTCCCATACTCTCCTAGCCACACCGTTGTCAGCCTCTTCCTAATAAATTTTTTTCTTGCACATTAATTTCATAAAATAATTATTTAATTAAAATTAAAAATACTAATCAAATTAAATATTAAAAAAGTAATTGTTTATGTATATACTAACTTTAACTTTTCAAACCAATCATAAATCATAAGCTTCATTTCAGGATTTTTGGAAATCGAACTCCATTGAAACAAAGACACTTCCATCGAAGATTCATTACCTATGTTATTGTGCCAACAAACTCAACATTTGTAAGCTTGAATTTTAATCCATTTCTTAAAATTAATTATTCAAACTTTATCCATTTTTGTTTAATTTGTTATCGTGTAGAAAAGGAAAACAAACTTACATGTTATGGTTGTGATTCCACTAAGCAATATACTTCCTGGTGCAAACATCCCTCTCAGAAAGGAAACCTGCTCTATGAGTCACTCTCGCACTCGATGAGCCTACGTTAAGAGAGGGCACTTATGCCTAACGTGCCTCATCATGGTCAGCACCTAGCGAGATTGTCTGCTCATGCTCATCATATACGTTACCAGAAGAACCAACAATGATCCTGTATACGAGAGTCTATCCAAAACAAATTTGATAAAAAAAATAATATTATCACTATATTCTATTTTAAAAAATTCTACAGCACCTTCCATATACAGAAGTCTACTCAAAACGGTTTTTATCACAGTTCCATTACCCTTCTACACAATCAAGTTCTTCAATCTCACCCTACCATTGCCACAATATCACACTACACACCAACATGCACTTCACATGAATTTATTAAAATTTACTCATCAAACCAACACTTAAAAACAAATAATAATAATAATAATAATAATAATCTCTTAATTGAATTTTCATTACCAATAAACAATTAACCAAAAACTATCAAAAAAAAAATTCTCAGTTACATTTTCACCATTATCTGCAATAAATTATTAATTCATCACAATTACAATTCTACATACAAAGAAGTCATTTATATACTTATGATCGGTTGACAAAACCTAAAAGAAAGATGTTTTACCACCATTTATGTAACAGCCTGGCCCAACATGCTGTATATTATCCGCTTTGGGCCTTAACGCCCTCACGGTTTTGTTTTTGGTGATGCGAGCCCACTTCTGAGCCTAACGCCCCAAAACGCATACAACATGTTAGCAACCAACACTACTAATAAGGTCTTGGCTCCGAACGCTCACTTCCGATGTGGTATATCACAATCCCCCACCTTAAGATGAGCCGTCCTTGGCTCTGATACCAAATGTAACAGCCCAACCCAACATGTTGTATATTGTCCACTTTGGACCTTACCGCCCTTACGGTTTTGTTCTTGGTGACGCGAGCCCACTTTTGAGCCTGACGCTCTAAAACACATACAACATGTTAGCAACCAGCACTACTAATAAGGCCTTGGCTCCGGACGCTCGCTTCCGATGTGGGATATCATAATTTATTAAGGTGAAGGCCTTGTTATTTTCTATATAGTATGGATAAGCTAATTTTTCATTCGTGCTCCAACCAGAAACCATCCTATACGTAAGAAAATTATTGATAGTCCACATCAAAGCTGTCTTCATCTGAAAATTATGTTTTCTTGAGACATCATATTTAAAATTCTAAATGACCACAACTAATTCAACTCGTAAATCAACGATTGAAGACAAACATCTATATTTCTACATAGACTATTAGGATCAAGTATGAATGTCAATAAGAACATGAACTCCGACCTCGTACACACCCTCGATGACAAGTTGTAAATTGTGTGTATCACCAGCTAATAAGAATATAGTGCAACAAATGACCCAAATGAAAGTTTTATGGTTCCTTTAAAAAATGAGGATACACCTTATTAAACTACTTTCAAGCTTCACCATCAAAAGAGTGCATCGTGATTTCATCCACTACATCATATAAACGATGTCATGTCGTATGCCTAACAGTCATTAGAGACATAAATAACCTTTGCAGTCTAGGAGTGATCAGAAAGTATCTTTGTTTTTTATGTGGGATAAAAGTCCTTCTCCTACCAATTTTAGATTTATACTAAGCATACCCCCAAGTAAAATGCAAAAGTAAAATATACATTTTCATGGTAGTACAATATGAAAAAGTTTGGGCATATGTTAATTTTGTGGTATTCTAGACCAAGGAGTTTCATCATGGATTTAACAACATAGAAGTTTTTTTTTTCATCTTATTTCATTCAGGTAAAATACTTCTTGTCCATTCGACAATTCTGTCATAATTGGTCTCACTCATCAACCCATAATCTGACTTGATGATGAATACCTATGCAACAACTGATAATGTAATGTGATTTGTAAACCCATCCTATAATGTTTGTCAAAATCTTTCAAAAGTAAAAAAAAAAAAAAAAACTAGTTGCATCTACATTTAGTTCTTCATTTACATTTGAACGTTCACTTGCATAACCTGATTCATTCTCATTGCATCCATCATCATACTCCTATAAAGATTACTATTATCAACTACAACTCCATGTATGTTTCTAGAACTAGAAGTTAAGTCAGTCATCCTTTCTACTATGATCTCGTAAGGAACATAAGATTTTTCATGTGCAAACCACCATAAGTATTTTTCCATGAAACTTTTTTGTAGAAGCTGTATCGTAACAACATCTAGATCGAGAAACTTTTTATTTTTACACCTCTTATACGGACATCTAATACCGCCTCCACTAATATTCTTCAGATTAGATAATGTATAATTAATAAAACTCTCAGCACCATTACAATAATCCTGCACAACCCTTCTGGTGAAACTCAATATATTTAAGAATAATAATTCATTATTTATATGAAACTCATATAGAATATTAATAACAACATGTATTAATTAATAATATGAACTAAATAAATTATCGATACCCAACTAATTAGCTATCATTGGTTCAACTCAAACTTATTCAATTTATTTTAATAGTACCCCTTAATCATTATCAATTTTCTTCAAAAATTCAAATTTCTCAACTTTCTCTAAAATTTTAAATTTATTCAAATTTATTAAAATTTTCAACTTAACAATAAAATTAACAAACTATAAAATGTGCCCATTAAATAATTCATTATTTATTTCATTATAACACACTTAAATTATAAAATCAAACTCAATTGCATCAAATGACAAACAAATATATTTTTTCAAAATCTCAAACAAACTCTAACATGTACTAATCATACATTCATATAATAAACTTATCTAGAAAAAAGCTATAAAACAAGTAAACAAAAAATCAAATAACATATACTACACAAAAATGCCATAAAATAACACAAAACAAATGGGTTACAACAAAAAAAAATAGATAGCTTTGCTAACCTGATATGGCGAATCTTAAAAACAAAAAAGAACTAGGACAAGAATATTAGTAGACTGAGTGTTAGGGTGACTAAATTTGTGATGATAAGAGCTAGATTTGTGACAAAATAGGAGAGAGGGTATTATTTTTTGCAAGAAAAAAAAAGAAGAAATAAGGGAAGGGGACAGGAGGTTGTCCTACTAGTTATAACTTTAATATTATAAATGGATTCCTCGATATTAACTAGCAACGATTAAGGCTATGTTTGTTTCCCGGAATTCACTTTTCAAGAAACCACTTTCCAAACTTTCTTGTGTTGGTTTGACATTAGAAAAGTTGGTCAACGGAAAACACTTTCCAGTAAAATGAAAATTTGGCTTGGTTTCCAGGAAAGTGTTTTCCTGGAAAATTTGAGCGAAAAACACTTTCCGGAAGTTGTGAAAAATTTAGAAATGTCATAATATTTGCTGATTATATCAAATTTGATCCTCAAACTTTTGATTGCTATATATATATATTTTGAATATTTATTTTTCAATTTCATCCCTTAAAATTTAATTTTTATATTAACTTTGGTCCTTATTTTTATAATTGTTATTTGCTTTTTTCTTATCATTTTTTTATTGAAATTTTTTTCTATCAAATTTGGTCCTCATTCTTTTGATTGTTACTTATTTTATTTGAAATAATTTATGAAATATTAATTATTATTATTATTTTAATTTCTTCATCTTTCAATTTTGTTTTTTAGATTTGATCTCTATTATTTTGATTATTATTTATTTTATTTGAGATAATTTATGAAATTATATTTTTTTCAATTTTATTCTCATTCAACTTTTTAATTGGTAAGATTTGTTCATCATTATTTTAATAAACTTGAGAAAAATAAAACATTAATAAGTTATTTTACAGCTTATTTTTCATGACATAACCAAACACTAGAAAGTGTTTTCCAACTTATTTTCCATTACACTACCAAACATCAGAAAATATTTCACTTTCCCGGAATTCACTTTCCAAAAGGAAACTACTTTCCAGTAAACAAACGGGGCCTAATTATCACCAGTAATTTGGTTGGAAATATTGACACGTCATATTTTTTTGATGAAATTAACAAGGGAATACATACTCAATTTTTTTTATTCTATGAATTCAATCGGTAATTCCCTTGGTATACATCAAATAATTTTTTTTTGTCGGTTATTATCGACAATAATGGTAACATGATTTTCTATCGAGAAATATCATTATAATTTACCAATAATATTTTTTTTATCAACATTATCTCGTTATATTTGATAATTTTCTGGTTGTAACTGCCACCTTATTACTGATACCATTACTAGCCCATTTACCCCAATATCTTGATTTATTGTGCTGCCACCTACCCAGAATATATGATACCAACTAATTTGTTTCCATTAAAGACTAAATGTTTGACTTCAAATCAAAAGGTTGGTGTGTGTGTGTGTGTGTCTATATATATATATATATATATATATATATATATATATATAAAATTAAGCAGAAACATAACGGACCAATTTGAAGGCTAAAGAGGGAGAATGTGGCCGACATGGGTTTGGTATTGAGTAATAGGCCAGGCATATGGATCCTCGGTGGTGGCGCCCTCTAGAGTTCAAGTTACCTTGTGGGCCACTTTTTAGCCATATTTCCTGTCGGTGTGGCCTTTAAAGAAGGCTACTGCTACATGAGCAGGACTCCAAGTCTCTTTAGTCTTAATTAACACTAGGATTGTTTTGTTTTCTACTTCCTACATGAATTCCCATATCCAAAAATTTATTAATACACATAGAGCCCATGCGATTTTGTATTTGGTGGAGCATACTTATCAATCTAAATCGGCGCCATGGTAAGAGGGTATCACTATGAATGTTGTGACCAAATTATTTGAGCATAGAAATGTGTGATGTCTTGTGGGATTGACGCGTAATACATCAGTTTGGTTTTCTAAATTAATTACTAAGCATAAGAAATCCAGTCCCTGGTCAAAATTGTCTTTTGCCAATAGCTCTTTCTTCTCTTAGTAAGCCACTATATATATATATATATATATGCTAGCTACATTGAGATGCAGTCACCACTACAGCACCAACCCACAATTCAATTCCCCTTCAAAATTTAGACAACTCAATCTCAAACCAAACTTCTCCTTCCAATTCTTCTTCTATATATCGTGTCCTCGACTACATATAGAGTTATTTCTTGCTTTTGCATATTTGAGCTTCGAAACAACATTATTTACAGCTTGTTCAATACATAACAAAATGAGATTGTTGTCTAGGAAAGCCACGTGTAATACTCATGGGCAAGATTCCTCTTACTTCCTAGGATGGCAGGAATACGAGAAGAACCCATACGATGAGATCAAGAATCCAACAGGCATCATTCAGATGGGTCTTGCAGAGAATCAGGTCAGAAAACCATGCATGTGTGTGGGTGTGGGTGTGGGTGTGTTAGAATAACATGGTAGCTTACGTTCCATTTTGCTATTATTTGCAGCTCTCTTTTGATCTTCTCGAGTCATGGCTGGCTAAGAACCCGGACGCAGCTGGGTTCAAAAAAGATGGACAGTCCATATTTAGAGAGCTTGCTCTTTTCCAAGATTATCATGGCCTTCCTGAGTTCAAGAAAGTAAGTCCATTATTGTTTTTTCAAGTCATAAAACTAATATATAAATGATTTACGTGTTCCAATATTAATTTGTCTCTTTGTTCTTACAGGCATTGGTAGAATTCATGGCAGAAATTAGAGGCAACAAAGTAAGCTTTGATCAAAACAAAATAGTACTCACTGCCGGTGCAACTTCGGCGAATGAGACACTCATGTTCTGCCTTGCTGAGCCAGGAGAGGCCTTCCTTCTTCCCACTCCATACTACCCAGGGTAAGTTAATTAATTATATGGTATACTGTATATATCTTCCTATATACTTTCCCTGTTACTAAAATGCTAAGTTACTTAATAATTAATTATTCTTGCAGATTTGATAGAGATCTCAAGTGGAGAACTGGGGTTGAGATTGTACCAATTCAGTGTACAAGTTCAAATGGCTTCCAAATCACTGCACCAGCCCTTGAAGAAGCCTTTCAAGAAGCACAAAAGCAAAACCTACGGGTTAAGGGTGTCTTGGTCACAAACCCCTCAAACCCTTTGGGAACTACAATGACCCGCAATGAATTGAATCTTCTTTTAAGCTTTGTTACCGAGAAGGGCATTCATCTCATAAGCGATGAGATTTATTCGGGTACAGTTTTTAGCTCTCCGGGATTTGTAAGTATCTTGGAAGTTTTGAAGGATAGGAAATGTGAGAATAGTCAAGTTTGGAATCGAGTTCATATTGTCTATAGTCTATCAAAGGATCTTGGTCTCCCTGGTTTTAGAGTTGGTGCAATTTACTCCAACGATGACATGGTTGTATCAGCAGCAACCAAAATGTCTAGCTTTGGTTTAGTGTCTTCTCAAACTCAATATCTTCTCTCTGCTCTACTCTCTGACAAAAAGTTTACGAGGAATTATATCTCGGAGAATCAAAAGAGGCTTAAACAACGTCAAAAATTGCTGGTAAAGGGCCTTGAAAAAGCTGGAATCAGCTGCCTGAAGAGCAATGCTGGCTTGTTTTGTTGGGTTAACATGAAGCACCTCTTGAGTTCTAACACATTTACAGAAGAAATGGAACTGTGGAAAAAGATTGTTCATGAAGTTAAGCTAAATATCTCTCCTGGTTCTTCCTGTCATTGTACCGAGCCAGGGTGGTTTCGAGTATGCTTCGCTAACATGTCTGAAGAAACATTAAACCTTGCTATCCAACGATTGAAGTCATTTGTGGAGTCGATGAACAATCAAAGCCATCACCAAATGCTGAAAAGCTCAAGAAGAAAGTTCCTCACCAAGTGGGTTTTCCGACTATCGTTTGATCATGATCACCGCGAGCCTGAGGAGCGATAGTCTGGTAATTATGTCAAGTGTGAACATAATTAAAAACAGAGTAGTTCTTATCCATTTAATTTTTTTCACACCAAAACTATATTTTTGGTTGATAAGTTTTTCTCAATTCTTCTTTTGAATTGTAGAAAGCGCACTCGATCCCTGCGGGATTTGGAGTGGCTCTAAGCTAGATTTGTTTCCTAAAACCTCGTGTCCCTTGCAAAAAATTCTTCAATTAAAGGATATGCTAATGTGATTAATTATGGGTTATTTAACATAATTATGAAAAACGTTTTCCATTCTTCTTCTCGTGTATAATCATGATATGTTGATTCATATTGTACGTACGTATACATGTTTCTTTCACTGCATTTGCAAATTACTTGCAACAATAAACCAGTACTATACGTAATGGCCGCCTACATATTAATGGATAGAGAGATGACGTTTGTGGTCGGTGTGGGTGTCGTCGGCGTCCATTAATTGTCTCTCCACTGACCTTGAGCATTATACACACACACGTACTCGATCTTAAACGTTGTTTAAGCCGTGTGAGTAGGGAATTGGTATTAAATTCTACAATGTATGGTGGGTTTGCGTGGGTCAAAAGGCTAACGAGTCAAAACTCAAAAGGGGGCATATGTTTTATGGAAGGTATTAGCTAGGGTTTCCAATCTCTGTCTATCTATCTATCTATCTTTTTTTACTTATATATATGAAGTGAAGCCAAAAAAATTCAAAAGACTCCCACACTTCTCTTAGCTTCAACAAAAAGGCATGTAAAGTGAAGAAAATAAATGTCTTTATAGGTTGTTTTAATTAAAACTCGGCATGGTGCACGCAAGCAATAGAAAGGGAGAGTTTCTTGCAAACATTTCAATGCCTTTTTTGATGTAAACTTTCTAGGATTAACTAGCAGGTGTTTACTTTAAAATGTCTGTTTCCTAAAGCTACGCGGTTTTGCAGCTTATTAAAATATTTGTCTCCCTAAGTGACCAAATTTTAGGAAACAAACCTCTCTTTAAATTAATTAATCCAATCAAATAATAATGCAATATATATATATATTCCGATTAATGTATATCCTATGGTTTAACGGAAATTTATCTCTCTTTCTAATGTTATATTAGGAATGATAATAATCAAGAGTAGGATTGGGATTTAGACATTAGATCATGCATGTGATTGTTAAGCATAAGAGAGTTACAGTTATAAAAATTCAAACTTTGTAACTGACAGACATTAAAGATCAAGAAAAGAGTTACAGTTACAAAAATTCAGTTACAAAGATTCAAACTTTATAACTGTTACATCTCCAGCTAACTAACGGATATATATTAAAGATCAAGAAAAGAGTTTCAAAAAAGAGTTTTTACACAGATTCAATCTTTGTAACTGTAAGTTTCTTGTTTATGTTGGATATTCTGTTGCATTAATGAACCTGCACTAATAATGATTTTAAAATTGAAATTGAAATTATATTTGTAATAATATTTAATAATTGATTAGTTTAGAATATATATATATATATATATATATATATATATATATATATATATGAGCTCCTGTTGTACTATTATTTTATTCATTATGAAAATATATACAGATTACATTTTCTCTTATTCTCTGTTTTTCATTCTTTCTGTGATCAACTAGGGACCAAATCAAGGAAACGATTTTTTTTCTTTAAAAAATAATTTTAAAAATGTAGGGGTAATTAAAATTATAAGGACACTCTCTCCAATCATATGAAAGACTTTTCTTTAGTTAGTTAGACCACTAACATGGGCTTCGACTGGCATATATATATATATATATAAAAGATTATATGATTATGGCATTAGCAATATTCTCATAATGAGAATATTTGTTAGTTTTTATTTTAGAGCGTGCATATCTTGTAAGAGTCTCGGATATTTAGGGTTTTACTCGCTTATCTGGACCTATAAAGTGCGTTTTCTGAGAGTTTGTGTTTCCTCAAATCCAAAAAAAAAAAAAATTATTCTCATAATGAGATTCTTCTTAAAATTGTTTCTAAGAAAAAAAAGTCCATCGTAAGGATATTATATTAAAGTATATACTTGCTTCAAAGCCTTTTTGTTCTTTTAATACATGCAGGAGTCGCAGTTACTTAAATATTCAGTTTAGAGTCCTCTCAAGATCATCATTAATTAAATATGGTGTAGTTAAAGATCATGTTAACATGATGTCATGTGCTTATACTTATAATATATCTAACTACCAATTAGTCTTAAATATTCTGTAAATCCTTATATATTTCTGCATTTGCTTCTATTCTTTGATATTTTGGATTCAAAACTTAAAACTAACGCCTAAAAACTATTAAATTCCCCTAAATATATCAAGAAAGAAGGCCTGTTTGAATGTGCTTTGTGTGGGAGATCGAGACAGAGTATTGCCTCCCTGGTTGACCCTCCACAATAATAATTGAACATGCAATCTATTATTCTAGAAAATATTTATATGTAACTCGCAATTTATTTGCATTGATTAGAGTTCTATGGTTTGTCCATGATATGCGGCGAATACCTGTCAAAACTGCCATGATCCTTGCATTGATTTGGAGTTTTGTATAGCTCTCATTAATTACTACGTTGGAGACTAATAAAAATATTATAAAACAGATTAACTAATAATTATTTCTTTTTTAAATGAGAATTTTGGTCGATTTCCATGTTCTTGTTGACTCCATGCATGTGCCCTATGTGATTTCTGGTTTTCGATTCCAATTTATATATATAATAATAGTTATATAAATTAGTTTCGAGGATAATTAATTAACTAATATTGGGATCATTGAAGTACTAAATCAAAAAAGGATACTGGAGTTGCTAGGTCTGGTATAACACTTGATATTATATTATGGTTTTCTGGTTAGATTTATTAATTAATTAATGTTAACGCGGTTTCAGTTACATCAGTTTTATTTCTTTCAACACGTCTGAGATTTTGGTTCGGCAGTTAAACTTTATATATATATATATATATATATATATATATATATATATATATATATATATATATAATGCAAGTAAATTTGATATTAGTTTCTTAGGATATTCTTATGAAATACGAAAGATTAATTAATTAATTACTTGTTATAGCCGTTAAATAAATGGTTTAATAGAAAAAAGAGTACAACATTTGTTAGTAATTTCAAGAGGTTGGCTTTCGTACTTAAAGATATTTGCTTTATTCTTTTATTGGATTTAAATTTTTGAAGTTAATATTTTG
>Ga0325404_1004431_pt1 | contig 14922 bp, 8 predicted proteins | sample PopdelMetagenome_18_FD_205664 | JGI IMG/M metagenome (GOLD analysis project Ga0325404, IMG submission 205664) | Populus deltoides microbial communities from Bellville, Georgia, United States - Xylem-Control-R1 | ecosystem: Host-associated > Plants > Phyllosphere > Stem > Wood/Secondary xylem... | reverse complement strand
AAAATCTTCCCATCTCTAGTAAACACCTCTCTATCTATTAAAATTCATGCATTTGAATAAGTTTTAGGTACTTATCTCTTTTTTCTATGATTTTTAAAGATTTTTCTCGATCCATTCTTTTTTTTTTATATATATAGTGTTGTTTTGTAATTTATATTGATTACGATGCTTCTTGTAATATAATAAATTTTGGTATTTTGATAGTTTCTGCTTTATATCTATCCATCGAGAAAAAAATCATTTAGTTAATTAAATAATTTTTATTTTTTACACTAACCTCACATGTAATTACGTTTTAAATCTTGAAGATAATCCCACATGAGGATGTTTTCAAATGCAATGAGCGATCGCTTGGGAACCTATCTATTCGTGGATCATATCTTTTCGGGGTTTCAATCCCACCCCTTGATTGATGGGAACGTCAAACCATGAAAATAAATCTGAATAAAATTAATATGAAATGATTAAATTAAGAGAAAATGGAAAGGAAAACTATATGGATGAAAAAAAAAAAAACAAAAAAAATTACACTATATGAATCTACGATGCCATTGAAGGAGGAGCCACATCAATTGAAAAAATTAATTGCCTAGCTTATTTATAGGCTATTTAGAACCTGTAATTCTGTAATTCTTTTAATTGTATTGATTTGAATTTTAAATAAAATTTAAATCATAAAAAATATATCAGGAGGAATATCCTCTAATTTGCTGGGTAATTCCAAATGAAAAATAATTTTTTAAAAATATCCCATTTCTTTCCTTTCAAAAACTCTAGAAAATCAATTTCTATTTCACATCTCTTCCTCCACCTTCTTCAACCGGTGCTTTCTTCAACAAAAGTTTTGATTTTTTGGCCCTAGAAATTGCCCGATGGGGGAAAAAGTATTGGAAAGACTGTTAAAAGCTGCCGACGGGTTAGTAATTCCTTCTAGCTCTCTTTATTATTCAAGTAAATGATAGAAAATTTTAAAATGCTTATATTTTATGCTATTTTAAATAAACATGGGGTCCTTATAACAAAAAAATAATAATATTTATATGATAAAAAATAATTTCTAAAATAATGACAAAATAATCAAGATTGTTAATTCAATTTTTTTCCACATATATTTTAATTAGTATAATTAAATTTAATTCTATAATTTAGTATTTTATCTCAATCATAAAAATTATAATAAATTATCAATTGAATTCAAATTTACTTATGAATTGAATTTAATTCAACATGTTATTTAATTCTAATCAAGTTGTTGGTTTTTTTATATAATTATAATTATAATTATAATGTTTGTAGTACTATTTTAGAGATTATTTAGTATTATGATAGTTTATATTTTTTAGCTAATCATAAAGAAATAATTATTTCGTCAGTGAAATAGCTTTTTTATTTATTTTGCAGTGACCTAACATATAAATGCGTTCAAACCTTGATGTTATAGAAGTTAAAATAACATGTTTTTTATTTATGAAAAACTATTTTTTAATTAGTGTTAATCAAATATATATTTTTAAATTTATTTTTATTAATTATAATCATAAAAACTACCATGATAATAAACACGAGAAAGCTGAAATTTTAGTGCTTGTCATCCTATATGCATTTATGATGCAGATGAAAGACAACATTGGGATATGAACGTTTTTCTGAGTATGTGTGCCTATTCTTCCTTGATCGAAATTGGAGTCCAAGTCTGCAAATTGTGATAAAAACATTTTTATAATCTTTTATTTATTTATTTATTTATTTGAGAATTGATGATATGTATGCTAAATGAATAGAGAAAACACATATATTGTCACACATCTCAATGAATTAATTATAAAATAAGCTTTTAAACCTACGCAGGAGGACTTGCTTGAAACTTTTTTCCCGACGCCATACAAGTCGGTTTGTCAAAAAGAGCCGTTAGCTTCCCGCCAAGGTGAAAACATACATCAAAAGCAACCGACTTTTAACCCGTTTATACACTGTTTATAACAATTCAAGATTAAGAAGCAATGAATATGTGCTTTTCTTATGCACATGCATCAAAGCCACCTTGTCATTTCTTCTCTTGCCTCGTTAAAATGCATCTCATGTTTCATCCTTGACTAACAAATCTATCTCAATTTTTATATATTTATATATATAAGAAAGTTGTACCGAGCCATGGAGCTTCAACTGGGGCTCAAAATCATCCGCACTAGAGATGATATCAGCTCCTTCACCGACCTTCGGATTGCTAAAGATCATGCCGGTCCTCTTTTCTTTTCTAGAGAAACCGAGAACATGTTCACCCTTATTGGATATCTCAAAGGTAATAATTAATGTTCACACTTCAAGTTCCTGTTGTTCTTAATATTGTTGTTGTGATCATGCTGGATACTGTGAAAAAAGTGCAGGTTTTAGAAAGGAGAATACTGACATCAAGATTAATGAAGATGGTGATCGGATCTCAATTAGTGGGAAGAAGCCAGTTCAGGAGATGGTGTTGATAGGGTGGATTATGCACAAAAAAGAGGTTGAATTACGGTCATTCCGGAAGGCCTTCCGAATTCCTGATGGGGTCGTTTTGGATAAAATCAAGGCAAGATTCAATGATGAAGAATCGACTTTGACGATTATTCTTCCGAAATTGGTGAAAGGAATTCTTGATGTTGAGCTAGAGGAAGTTAAGGGAGAGGAGGTTGATAAAGGGAGAGGTGAAGCTACACAAGCTGTAGCTGACAAGGCACCTGAAGGAGAGAGTAGGGAGCCAGAGTTGAAGAGGGTGGAACAAAGTGACCAAGCTTTGCAAAATAAAAGGGTTGTTGAGCAAAAGGCTGATGCAGCTGAAATAGTGCCTGAAAGAGTTCTAGATACAACGTTACAAAAGAAACTAGAGCGTAAGGATCGAAGCGAATTAGAAGAAGCCACTCCTGAAAAGGCAGAACCTCCTTCTACTACCACCGCCGCTACATATCAGGAAACAGTAATCAAGAAACCTAAGCTAGTTTTGCCTGAGAAAGAGATAGAACACCAAGAGTCAAAAAAGGCCGCTCCAGCTGAAGAAACTAGAAGCGAGGAGCTTCCCGGTTTGAAAGAGCAGGGGAAGAAACAGGAAACTCCAGAGGCCAAGAGCACTCGTGAAGAAACGTTGGAAGAACACCCTCATGGACCAGAGCGCAATCAATTGACAGAAGCTGTCATGGATCAAGAGACTAAACCACCAGAAGTGTCAAACCAACCATCAGCGCAAGCTGATCAAGGACATACAGAAGAAGCAAATCATGAAGTCAAGACTGAAATATCACACGAATCAGAAAAGCTGGAAACAGAAACAAATGTTCAAGAACCAACGATACCCGAACCTGATCAAGAAAAAAAGCTGGCTGAAACTCCACATCCTGCATACAAGTCAAGAAACAATGAGGCCCAAGGAAGCAAAGAAAGCCATGGAATAGGAAATGATATCAAAGAAGCAGCAACGAATAAAAAGAATCCTGTTTCAAGAAGAACCAAGCTATGTCCTCCTCTTGTTGTTGCAGGGTCGGCCACTCTCGTCTCTATCGTAGTGTTTGTCGTTGGTTGGATTAGAGCTAAGAAAAGATGAATTATATGTAAGACACTGGCTTTAATTGCTTTGTTATTGCTGAAAACAATAAAATCTAGTGCATCAAGTAAGCTAATTGCTATGGAACGATCGACTTGATGTTCACAAGCGTAAACTGGATTCAAAGATATTGATACTGAAATAGAATGAAGGGGTGCTATTTTGTTAGGACTAGAATGCCTAGGGTCCAACCGCTACGAAACATTCTTTGTTGCAAAGAACATAGGTTGTTGCTGTGATTGTGATTCATTCTTACAAGAGGTAAATTCCTTAACTTCGTGTCCAAGATATAGCAATCACGTCATGTTCCTGCAACAAATTTAGGGAAAAAAGATTTCTTGGAACATACAGCTAGCGGGCTGAATCTTAAAACTTAATGATCAATTAAGCATGTATTCCTAATAAGATAGCTTCGAGAGACCCTTATTTTCAGCTGTCAACCAAGCATGAAATAAAAGTTCAGTTATATGAACCGGAAAAGTAAAGGACGTAATTTGCCACTAGCTTGACAACCTTTTACACATTCACCAGTGTTTTTGTGGTTTCCAGTTTTTATTTCCCGAATTCCTGCTCTTCATCGCATCCTCTAGTGTTGGAGTTTTTTTGGAGTGTATTGATACTGTATTCATCGCAGCTGATTAAAAGAACTTCACTATCATTTGTCAATAGATGGTAATAAATGGCCAAATAATGAACAACCATGTTACGTACAGATTTATCAGCTAAAGAGATGAGAATAAAATTCAACTAAATCTCCCTGTTGATTAGGAGACACCCCCTTTTTCCAGTGATTACTGAAAAAGCATACGACTCGACAGAAACAATCCACCAAGGGCCAAGTGCTAGAAATTTCTTGTGTGGTGTCTGTGTATTTGGCCCATGTAGAGCCCAGACACGTGCATCACAAGGTGCCATGTTCTAATCTGCATAAGAGTTAAAGAGGGGCCACTATTAGTTGAATGACTTGAAAAGATCGCCACCCTTTTGTGCTGTTAAAAGGGGCCCATCTTTCTTGAAGCCTTGCAGCTAGAGAGCTGTTGAAAAGCTGCGGAAGGTTGAACGAAAAAGCTCCGATAAGATAGCCCCATGGCGTGGTTTGCATTTACATACAGGGTGTTCGTTATCAAAGATTTAATTTGAAGAAATAATAATAAAAATATTATTTTTATAAATTTCTAAACAAAAAATATTTTTAAAATTAATCTTTATCACGCTAAAAAACACATAATCTAGAAATTGTACCGAGAACTGTGATATGTCAATTCAGATTTTCATCATCGAACTTCTTGTGTGTTTTAAATTGTATTAAGGTTAAGAAGAGAGAGATTTTCCTTTCGAAACTCGACAAATTTAGGTCACTATAGTAGTGAAGTAGACTGATCATTCAGAAACCAAAGTTTTTTACAACTGCAAAATATGGATTTCAGCTCTACCAAGGAAGGACAAAAGTAGCTTTTAGAAATTAAACCTCAAGAGTTATGATAGCCACCAACCTGTAAGGAGGACCAGTATCGTGGTGGCCACTCTGCTATATTCTCTAGTTGGTAGTCCAATCTGCTGTATTCAGGATGTAAACCTTCACCAACCATGCCTGTGCTATATGTATGAATTGTAAGGTAGTGATGGGTTGTTAAAGAAATTTCCTTTTAGAAAACATCAATAAAGAAATTTATTGGAGAGGAATGACAAGATTTAAGGCTTCAGCAATCTATTATATTGGGCTAGACCCAGCTGTTTAAAGTAGAGAAGAAATGGCAATCAGATGTACACAGTTGAATCAAGTAATTATCAGTGTCCAGAATTAGGCGACGATTGATAGGTTTTACAGCCATTACTGGTCCTCTCCAAATTCTGCTAGGTTTCCCCAAGGTTATACATGGGCTAACCAGATTGGTGGATCAATTATTTTGCCGACAAATACCTAACACCTGACAGGCTACGTGCGGCTAGAAATTCAAGTGTTTGAAGCAGTGAGAGCAAGTCTTGAATGACACTAAAATTTGAGCCCATGGCTATAGTAAAATAGAGTACACAACTGCTCTAGTTTATCAGGGAGATATGGGGTGGTTGTAAATAGAGCAGAACAAGGTATAAATGGCATCCTAGAGATCCGATAAAGTTAATTTCTCCTTGAACACGGAGCTGTGAGCTTTTGCGTTCTTGCTCTGTAATATTTGCTGGAAAGAAGATCAATTTCGCATGCAAAGGGAAGGACAGGATCGGGGAAAAGGATGCAAATCAGAGAGCGAATATAGAAGACAGGAAGGGATAAGAGGTGGGGTAGGAAAGAATAAGAGGTGTGGTGGGAGCTTTCGTTTCGTAGTACAAAGATTCAGGAACTCTTAACAATGAAGCAAAGCATCAACAAGGTAATGGTTGTATCATAGATACGGGTGTTTTTTTAGGAGAGGTGAATTACAGTCTTGCAGCTACGAAACAAAGCATTTGATTGCATTTGCTGCGCTCACAATGCTTCGCAATTTAGTGCTGGTTTCTGCACATAAAAAATCGACTCCATGTCCAATTGTATATCCATTAATAGGCTAAATAAAAATGGAATCTCATCACAGTCCCCATCAGGTGCCGTGGCTACCCTCTTATTGATTGTTCATATGGTGAGATCAAGAATGTAATATTTCTCTGTTTCCTAGATCAAGTAGGGTAAACAGTAAAATGTTGATTATGAAACAGAAACAAGCATAAAGATTTCACCCAGATGCTTATCTTGGAAACTTGGCTGATGTGGTCTTCGTTCCTGACACTCTAAAGAATAAAAATACGAAGAAAATACTGTCCTCATCAAAAGAACAAATAAATAAAAAAGAGCTCTAGAAAGTCTTAAAATGCTTTGTATTCTAGAGAAACAAATTGCTGAAATTCTATTCTAGATGCAAAATGTTCATGGGTCAAAATGCCAGAGCTTTCAAGGACTCGAAAATAAGACTGAATCAAAGTCAACTACAACAGCGGATGCCACCAAGATATTAAACTATTTTTGCAAATTGCAAGAACACTATAAAAATAGCCTGAGAAGAAGTTCATATGGAAGCAAATCAAAGTCAAGCGAACCTTTTAACTAACATAAAACTTGGATCTTGACCTGTTATACGTAAGGCCCACCTCTGTGATAACGCAAGCAGAAACTCGAGTTCCTGCGGTAATTTATTGGTGGTTGGAAATTAACTAGGTCAGAAGAAAATTTCAAAAAGGAATTCTCTAGTCTTTATTTGCTAAAAGAACTATGAAAAAGATAAGAGATACAGAAAACGGAGGATAACCAAGATCTATCCCCGTCCTCGTCCACGGAGACAATAACTTCAATTTGAGATGTGAGCAAATGCTATGATGAATGTTCAACCAGGTAATCAATAGATGCAACATTCCCCAGTTGAATCCTTGATAGAAAGTCGGGTGAGGAGCAGGCAAGATATCAAGGGAAGCCAACTGCCCATATTACTACGTCAGGTCACGAGATCACCAATTTTGTGCAAGGTAATTGAAGGAGAAAAAAAATACTACCTGCAAGCTCAACAAATCTCAGATATGAAAGAGAAGATATCATAACACTAATAAACACAAGTGCAATATTTGTTTCTATCAACCCAGCAACATACATTCTCCAAGGATATGACCATGAGATAAATACAATTATTGTTAGCTTGTAAGAGCATCGAAAGTCATCAGACGTAATAACCAAAGATCATAACTTGAGCAATTAATTCTCTCCTTTTCCAATACACAAAAGAGTATATGTTATACCATCAACAAAAAGAAGATCAAAACGAGAACACAAAATCAGCTACAACAGCAAGATGCAATTTTTACTCGAGAAAATTTCGATTATACAATAGCAAGGAAAGCTGGAGATCAGCAGCCATGTACTGCAAGCACTCCCCCAATTTCCATATCCTACATTTCTTTACACAACATATATTTTCCGAAAAATCTCCTTTCCTTGCCCATTTATTTTCAAACCATGACTTAGATCAGAATCATTCTCCATATTTTCATCTCCCAAAACACAAATGGCCCATCACTCAAAACATTACACATGATTAGGCCTTCCCAAAGAATCAAGCCCTTCAGTCCGGCTATGAACAATCCTATGGAACACCTCTCTAACTTGCCTTTCCAAGGGATCCAATCCCTCCTTTAAAACCTCACAAACATTTGCCAATTCATTCACTCTTTGCCTCACCTCCCCTTCCTTTTCCTCTGTTAACGGAAACTGAACCCAATCCATCAAATCGCCCATAACCCTCGCACACTTATCCATCTGATAAAGCTCTCTCAATAACCCAGGTGCATTCCTCCTATCCCTTTTCCGTGACTCCTCCAAAATCCTCTCGTGCAACAAAACCACCGGCTGCGCCCACGGAAACTGCCTAGGAATCGAAAAATGGACCTGCAACCCTCTATCCTGGCATGGAATCGCAGCGACAAGTGCCCACATTACGAGAAGCAAAATCGTATTCATCGTATAAACAGCCACCGCAATTCCATTAGTTGCCACAACTTCATTCCCTCGCGGCGCCACCAAATTATTCCCTATTGCCTGGAGCTGCCTAGCAGCAGACCACGACCGCGACACGCTCCACGACAACGATCTAAAATGCCCAAGATTCCTATGATGCTGGTCTCTTGACGAAGCTTGTTGTCTTCCAAAAGATCGGTTTCTATGAGCCAAAGCCGATGATGCGTTCGAATCCTTCTCATCTAGCATAGAAATCGACAAATCAATCAAAGCTTTTTTAGCTCGGCGAAACTGACCCTCACCAAACATTCTTTGATTATGCAAAGCACACAAAACAATCTCCAAAAGCTTCTTCCACTCTCTGATCTGCTCAATCCCATCACGAATCGCGTTACAAACATCCAATCCCTTGACAGTCCTTTCAAAGTAATCCTGAACAAACCGGTCCAAAGGCGGTCTATGGACCAACGACTTGTGATTGAACAGAATGACTCTAAACTCCTCCTGGCAACATAGGAAAGAATCGAGAAGTTTCTGGATCCAAGCCAACGAAAGCAAGCGATCAGGTCCGGCCGATGATAACTCAAGAAATCGCTCGGTGACTTGTTTCTGAAAAGCTTCGAGCTCGAGCTCGAGAACTGAGGTGCTTTGTTGAGAGTCCATGGAATGGACGGGGTCACGTCGGAGACTTAAAATAGAATGTCTAAGGGATGCCGACGAACCTTGATAGTCCGTGGCAGGCATTATCGCATTAAAAAAATATGATTGAGAAGAGAGAGGTGGAGAGTGATTTTAGAGCGAGAAGAGGTTGGTCTGAGAGGTAATGGCTGTGGGTGACTGTGAGAGAGAAACCCCAAGAGGGATAGGGATTTTATTAGGGCAGAAATGGACCCCGCGTTTCGTGGTGGTTGGTTGGAATTGGAAAGGTCTAATTAAAACAATTATGTTTTTTTCTTAATTACAATCAATAATTAAAGATGCTCTAAATTTTATGAGTTTTTCACGATTTTAGTTTCTTATCAAGTAGTAGCGAGGGTTTTCGGTGATTATTCGAGGGTAAAATGCTGTTTTTTTATTTTAAAAATATTTAAAATTAATTTTTTTAAGTTTTTATATGTTAAAAATAATTTTAAAAAAATAAAAAAACACTATTTTAATTTATTTTTGAACTAAAATCATTTTAAAAAATAATCACTAACACACCCTCAATCATCTTCTAATAATTTAGAATTGAAAATAAATATAAAAAAATTATATTTTATCTTAGTAAAAAGTGATAAAATCTTGTTTTCTATTACAATTTTTCTCTCTCTCTCTCTTTGCTGAATAATTACAGGGTCTATAGCATAAAATTCCCAAGTATGGGTTAGTACTTTCTTACACGAACCAAACACGCAGTGAACACGCCTTGAGTCAGCTTGGTAAGTGTTTTGCAGTGGAAGAATATTCTTTTGTACGGGTGGGATTTGGGCCGTTTGATTAGCTTGTGATATGGTAGGGTTGCTTGTGTAAACGTGGTTGTGATTTAAGAAGGGTGTGATGTCTGCCACGTGGTGGGTGAGGGTGAGGGAGTGGAGAAGACAGGGTCATTTGAGAGAGAGAGGGGATTGTACACGTGGACGGTACAGCTGGGTCTTCGTTGGCTCGTAATAGAGGAGAGCGCGAGAGAGAGAGAGAGAGAGAGGGACTAGGTCCCGTCCTGCTTTCTAGAAGGGAGTGGCTGACGTGTACAGTTTTCTGCACCTATTTGTCGAAATTACCCCTGTCAATATCAGTGAGTTAGTATAAATAATGAAAAAGCTCATGATGAAAAATAAATAAATAAATAAAGTGAGATGACGGAGACTGGTCTGGAATTAAAAATAAATAAAATATATATATACGTGGATGTGAAAGATGATTGGAAAAGGGAGTGTACGAGGCTTGAAGGGAAAGAAAGAATAATATTATACAGCTTGGAAGAGAAGAATAAAAGGGAAGGTATATTAAATATTAGTTTTAGGGCTCCCCCAGAAATGAGAGTCCCTTGTTTTGTACTTCCATTCAATGTTTCGTAATGATATCCTCTTGGGAGGCTTTTAATGCCTCCGTAAATGTGATTTATTATTTTAAGCTTGAGATAATGGAGAAAAAAAAAAGAAGATAAAATGGGTTCTTCCGAGAGGAGGGGAAGGATTTTTGGAAACCGGATAGGATAATAATTATATTTATTATTTATTATTTTATTTATGTTTAATTTAATTTAATTTTTTTGATTTCAGATTTATAAAGAAAAACCAAAATTAAATCAATCAGCTTTTTTTAAATTTTATTCGGTTTAATTGATTTTTTTATGGTTTGGTTTTTTTAATTATTTTTTTTTTAATTTAATCAATTTTTCAGTTTTTTTTTTTTTTACTTCTATCTTCCAGGATCTTTCTTTAAGAAAACAAAGAGTACGAGACACCAAGTTCATAGGATATTACTAAGAAAAATTAAGACGGAGGGAGGTGTGATAATCCATTTTTTACTCTCAATCTTTCTGTGTGTTTTTCAAATTTATATTTTCAATCAAATTTAATTTTTGGCAAAAAAAAAAGAAAGAATAAAGAGGTTAGGGAGTGAAATAAGAAAAATAAAAAACAAGGGATTACAAAGAGTAGTGGCTAAAAAAAATAAGGAGAGATTATGCAAAAAAATATATATATATATATATTGGAGAATCCACGGTAAAAAAGGAAATAATATATCAAGAAAAAACAATTAATTAATTGAGAATCCATTGTAAATATATATATATATATATATATATATATAATTGACTCATAATCTTTTTTTATTTAGTTTTTTTTTTATTTTGTAGAGATCTCATACAGTTTAAATAGAGGAGTGACACAATATATGAGATTAAAGGAGAGATTTTTTTAAAAAAAAAACACTGAAAAACCCTCTCTTTTGTTCCTAAAAATCAATCCCCAGAAAAACATCCTCTTTGTCATCTTTTTCCCCAATTTCACCAAGTAAAAACCTTCCCCCCATCTCCACCATCCTTTCACCTTGCACGGCCATTGACCCGACACTTCTTGCCTAACCACAACCCAACGCTTTTAAGATCACCGCCCAGGAAAATCACGACAACTCCTCCATCTTCATCACGCCACACAATTCATCTCTTCCACTCCATATATTGCCTCATCTCCCTCGCCATAAATCAATCCAAGCTATGCTGCATCTTCCTTCCTAAAACAACTTTTTATTTTTCGAAAAATTCATCTGTGTCAGTCATTTCATTGTATGCCAATAAAAATTCAAGACTGCATAACACTTGAATGACATGTTTTTTTTTGCTCGTGATTAAAAATCAATTTTTTCTATGTAAAAATAAACACAGTTATTTTTTAATCCATAATAATGATAACAAATAAATAATAATTTGAAAAATTCCATCATAAACCATAAGTAATGAAGAAAATAGCTTTTTCATGGTGAAAAGTGAGCAAAGATAAAGAGATACCCTCACGTCAGGGTAATCTTGGGATTAAATAATTCTTTAAACACAAAAAAACCACTAATGGACGACAATGTAAGGCATAAAGGATTTTATAACCAAATCACTTACTCATAAGTAAATCAATTTTCTAATGGTATTTTTATGAAGTCTTTTAGCCAGTGTTTGGGAACGTGGTTTAACCTGCGTTTTTAAAAAAATTGAAATTTTTTTTGCTAAAATTTAATATAATTTGTACGTTTTAGATCGTTTTGATGTGCTGATGTTAAAAATAATCTTCAAAAAATGAAAAAACATCCTTGACATGCATTTTGGCACGAAAAGTTATTTTAAAAGCACCCGCAACCACACTGCCAAACATGCTCTTGATCTCAAACGATATTTTAATTTAGAGTAAATCCGATAACCCAGAAGATTACGGGTACAGATATTATCTTCTTGTTTTTTTTTTAATTTTAAATACGAATGTTATAAGATAGATCTATGGATCATATATACTAATTATATTGTTCTTATAATTAAGAGGATCCAAAAAAGAGGCAAAGACGTGTGCTGTGGAGAGTTGGGGGGGAGATTTGTAGACAATACAAGGAGACATTCTCTGTTTTTTTTATGATGAAAAAACTATATTTCCCTCGAAACAACCATCGATGGATCCAGCAATGCTGGTCGAGACCACAACCCGCTCCGACCGAGTATAAAAAATTCCTCCATAGATCTATGTTTCAAAACATTTTAGCATATTTTTACATAACGTGGCTTTAAAATAATAAAAAATTTATTTAGTGGTCCCTGATATGCAAGTTATATTAGATTTCTTCCTTCTGGGCTCGAACGATTTCTTCATCTCAATACATTTTATTTTCCTCTCCACGTAAAAAACTCTCACCCCTCTCACTAAATGCACAAAAGAAGTGATGAAAAAACAGACAACGACAGTAAATCGACTACATTAAACCAAAAGAAGTGCTCATAATAATATGCACAAAAAGAATGTTTGTCAACAAAATAAAAACACTCAATTCTTAACCAACCCAATACATAATGAAAAAATTAAAAATAAATAACAAAAATTAACCCAGATCACCCCGAGTTAGCATGTAAAACTCGCGATCTAATCCACCAACAAACCATCAATCTTAATGTCACCCGTGTTTTTCCCAACGAAAGCATATGGCATGAAGCTTTTAATGCCATCGCGAAAGAAGGTGTTTCTCCACTCGAGAAACTCACATGTGTCACAATAGCGTTGCAAGCTCCTTCACTTGATGGCGTGTGTATTGTATGCACTAACCAATCTAAGGTGCTCATTAACTCTAGTCCCCTGTCTTTGTCTTTGTGTAAAAATTGATCCTCAATTGCTAATTACTCTAAGTCAATGTACTTTAATTTTATTTTGACAAATCAAATATCAATTAGTTTTGAAACTTTTTGTCGATATTAAGAGATCCTTATATCTACGCAACTAAAACACACCATTAAATAAATTCTCTAAAATACCAAACTTGAAAGGATCATTTTTTAAAAAAAAAATTTAGTAACCAAAAAAATAACTTGAGTTTTTCCCTTGCCTATGCAACCCAATTCCTAATTAAAAAAAAAAAATTAAAAAAGGTCTAATATTTTTCAAAGCTTGAAACTTGGTCCCCAAACATTTAGCTACTCTAAACCAATAAAATTGAAATTCAATTTGTGAAATCAAACATCAACCAAAAAGCAAAATATTTCTTCAACATCTCTATTTGCAAGCAGAAAAAATAGTTTCTCAAGCCCAAACTGGTATTATTGTAGTGTTAAAGGATTAAAATAAAAATATAAAACATAAATTGAAGGGTCAAAATATAAAAATACTGAAAGACAAAGAAAAAAAAGAAATTATTATTGATGATTACTATTATAATCCATAGTATTTACTGAAAAATGGTTCAATAACTTCAAAAGGAGTTTTAGGTTTTTGTTAATTTGCAAAGATTTTGCTTATATCAAAACAGATTGATTAATGGTAATAATATCGGTATTTTACTTCTTTGATATCTCGGGATAGGAGTCAACGGATTATCCTTGATTACAAGAATTTACATGACATTTGACATTAACAAAAACAAAACAAAAAAAATTGAATTCACTTTATCCCTTTTCACATATCACGGTTCATTGTAAATAATAATTTGATTTTTTTAATTAAATTTTTGTTTTTAAATTTTATTATTCAATATTTAATTTATTCATTATTTAACTTCATAACTTGATTTATATTTCAATATTAGTTTTACCGGGATTGAACTTTATAATTTGTTTCAAATTGAATTCTATAAAGTCATCGTTGTCTCATAACCAAGTCACTAGTTTAATAATTTAACTAGGTTGATTCGGTTTTTTTTTAATTGATTTTTTTTAATTTTATCATTTAATTAATATTGGGTTGATAATGAATCGAGATTCATAATTTGTTTTTTTTCTATGGAGTTATTTTTGTTTCATGATCCTGGTTGCAAGTTTGATAGGTTAATCTAAGTTGACTTGAATTATTTTTTATAATTAATTTTTTTTCAATTTCACTCTTTAACATTGGATTGATTAGAAATTGAGATTTTATAATTTTTTTATTTACTTTTTATAAGGTTATTATAGTCTCATGATTTAGATTGTAAATTTGATATGTTGACTTAGATTAATCCTGATTAATTCAATTTATTGTCATTCTAGTATTAAAAAAACATATTGTCTTGAAATCTTCTGGAGTTAAAATATATTTTCATTGGTCATTCAGATTGTCTTTAGATCTTTCAAGTTGATCAGATTATATCGGGTCAACCCCTACATGATTTAAATTTTTCATCTACTAGAAAACACGTCAATAATGCCTAAAGAAAATACATTAGAAAATACTTTGATCTGATCCATAATAAAACACAGATAAATAATATAGTTTCACAGTATTACCATTTTAGAAAATAAACAATATTACAAATTATTAACGATCGATGAAATATATCTTACGAGTTACGACCCTCAATTTTCAAGAATCATACAAGAAGGCTTTCAACAACAAAACCATGTTTTCTAGCGAAATGGAAGTGTTCGGTTGTCTCTTGCAAGCCCTTGAAAAACAACCTGGACCCCAGACACAAGGGCGTATGTATGCTGTCTGTGCACGCCAATTTACATATTTAAACAACATGGATGAAGATAACGAAGCCTTTAATTATTACAAAAGATGCCATACACGGGCGTGCTTGGATTATAAATGGCAAGAGAATCTCTCTTAAACTGCAAAACCACCCTGCCTCGCGTGTGGATTTCTCTCTCTTTTTTATGTTTTAAAAATATTTTTTAATAAATTTAATATATTTTATTTTATTTTTAAATTTTTTTTAATGTCATAAT